>Ga0206226_1000021_pt1 | contig 12426 bp, 2 predicted proteins | sample MancosC3_FD_155478 | JGI IMG/M metagenome (GOLD analysis project Ga0206226, IMG submission 155478) | Subsurface sediment microbial communities from Mancos shale, Colorado, United States - Mancos C3 | ecosystem: Environmental > Terrestrial > Deep subsurface > Rock core/Sediment | place: USA...
GAGAGGTAAACCAATACCCAAAGAACGCAAACAACCAAGCTCTCGATAACCATCCCATGGCCTGCCCCTTTTTTCCGTGACCAAAGAAAAAAAACCACGAAGGATGTCGAAACGTCCATCCATGAGCCAAATAAAATCGGGTTGTTGCTTGGGAAAACTCATGATTCAGATCACGAATTCATACTGGAAAAACCATAAGATTCAAGCCCCCCAGAGCGGTGCAAATCACAGGTGGCGCAATGAAAACCACCACCCATGGAATAGACGTGGCGAAAGGGCAATGGTATAGGCTCAAAGCCTAAAGATTCCAGCAATCGCAGGGTGGCGTGTTCTCCCGCTTCAACCAAGACCCGGCGTTGATCGATCACCAAAAGGTTCATACTCAACCAGGCACTGGACAGGTAGAGTGGCCAATCGTCTGGAAGTGCTGGCAAAGGTGCTTCAACCATGCGCCATCCCGCATCCAAAAAAAACTGCGCTTGGTGACATCGCCGCTGCGGGTTGACCAAAAGAAGGCCTGGTCGCAAAGGCATGATGGTGGAGTCCAAGTGCATTGGATTTGGATCGTCAAAGACCAACCGATGCATCCGCATTCCTTTGGGCAGCGTGGAGCCAATCCAGGCGATGCCGGCCAGATTGGTCACTTGGCTGCGCTGCACAAACACATCTTGACCGCAACGGATCATGTCTGCAGCATCAAAACAGGGTTTAAACTCAGTGGTGGCAAAATGACCAGGTCCCGACGGTTGAAAATGCCAATCGTAGAGTTTATCCGACATGCACGGCTTGGGTGCCGTACGCCACACCCCCCCGGATTTTACCAAGGTTTTTTTAATTTTTTCGTAGGCCAGATACTCAAAAAAACGTGCGCGCCACGCCATAGGGGCTTGTAAAAGTTCTGCACCAAGGGTAATGAGGGAATCCCTGGGCATGGCGGCGTAGAGACCTTTGGAGGAAAAATGCGGCGTTGTGAATGTCCTGGTAAAATCAACGCTCTCTGGGCGAAACACTTGGATTCCCCATCGAACCAGCAGAGAGGCCAGATTATCCAGTTCACCGTTGGCAGCATCAACAAGGGTACTGGGAAAGGGTTGTTCCTTGTAGCGTCGTAACAATTCAAGGTTACGTTCAGAAACACAGGCCCTGACCATGGGATCGTCCGGAGAAGGCACGCATGCACCCCCGGCCCGTCCAACGACTACCGCTTTAAGTGGACTCCACTCGTCAAAACTATGGATGGGGTTCGTTGTACCACCTCCATCACCCCCAAGAATGGTGGCAGATTTTTCCCTGAAACAGGAAAAGCCATGCTGCGGCTGCATCGATACTCCCTACTATTGGTTATATTTGTTCCCTCGGCATCAATATTCTTAGATCCGTGTTTTCCCTCGCTAAAATCAACTTCAAGAGCTTTGGCTTGAACCCGATTCTCCACCGAATCATGAGCACTGTCCAGATGCGCTAACAATGGATGTTTTGTCAATCTTTGTTGCCTTGTGAATGACGCACTGAAAAAAATGCCGGAAAATTATTCTGGCTGTGCTGACTTACTTTACGAAATTCACATCCTAAAGTCGAAAGCGACATGACTGTTGCCAAAGGGGTAACCGTCATCCCAGCAAACTTCAAAACACTTTCAATCATTTAAGGTTTGGCGCGAATAATGCTTGCAAGCTGCTTGAAATCAGGTTTGAGCGGACCTGTATTGGCAGAGTTCAACGTCATGGCTCTGCCAAGTGTGAGTTGGTTGGTTAATTGACGAATTGACAAATGGAAAGAATATCATGCCAATTCAATTTGAAAAACACCGAATGACCTCTTCGATCTGGAAGGGGCGTCGCCGGGGTGCGTGGATTCTGGGGACGATTCTTGGGGGTGTGTTGATTGCATCCTGTCAAACCACCGACATCAAGGCATCCAAATCCCACTTTTTGCGTCCTACCGATCCGCCGGCGCATATCACCGGAGGGACCGACATTCCACCGGAAGTGGTCGCCGAACTCAAGGATGGAATAAAGCCGGGCAGCCGTGACGAGGTTTACACCATCACCGTTACGGAAATGCCGGTGCGCGACCTTCTTTTTGCCCTGGCCAGGGATGCCAACAAAAACATTGATGTTTATCCGGGGATTTCCGGACGGGTGACCTTGAGTGCCATCGACCAAACCTTGCCGCAAATTCTTGACCGGGTGGCCAAACAGGTGGGAATTCGCTATGAGATCGATGGGGAAACCGTCATTGTTTCACCGGATCGTCCCTATCTGAAGATATATCAGGTGGATTACATCAATGTTACGCGGGATTCGGTGAGTGCCAACAAGGTTTCCACCCAACTGGATACTTCCAATCTGGTCAATCCCGACATGTCGGGTGCGGATGCCAATCAATCTTCGTCCAGCTTAACGACGCACTCGACCAACCGTTTTTGGCGCACCCTGACCCAGAACATTCAATCCATCATCGGGAGCGAAAAGAATAATGCTTTTGCCGATGGCGGTTCGTCTGCGGGATCTGGTGGTGTGGGTTCCATTTCAGGAACTTCTTCTTCGGTGATCCCGGCAGCAGGGGCTGATGGTGGTGTGGGGGCCATTGTCCCTCCCGATGGGGGCGGTGCCATGGATGTCAGCGGTTCGTCTGGCGTAGGAGACAAGGAGGGGATCGTCGCTGTCAATCCGGAGGCCGGGTTGATCTCGGTTTATGCCTCTTCCACGCAGCATGAGAGGATCCAAAGGTATCTCGATACGGTGTTGGACAATGTGCATCGTCAGGTCTTGATCGAGTCCACGGTTGTGGAAGTGGAATTGGGGGATGGTTTCCAGGAGGGGGTGGACTGGAACAAGGTGTTCAGTCCTGCGGGCATTGCGGTCAAGGGTGTGTTTTCTACCATGAATCCTATCGACAAGCCGCTGGACTTTTTCACCATTCAGCGTACCGGCGGTTCCGATGGAACCGTCAGTGCCGCTTTGAAGGTTTTGGAAACTTTTGGCAACATGAAGGTGCTGTCGTCGCCGAAGATCATGGCACTCAACAATCAGTCGGCCTTGCTCAAGGTTGTGCAAAACAAGGTTTTTTTCACCCTGGAGTCCAGTACCACCGCCCCTTCGACGGCGGCGACGACTACGCCCTCGACCGCAACGGCCCAGATTCCGGTGTTCAATACCAAGATTCATACCGTGCCGGTGGGGTTGATCATGTCGGTGACCCCGCAGATTTCCGACAACGACATTGTCAGTCTTAATGTTCGACCGACCATTTCCCGTATCACCTCCTGGATCAACGATCCCAACCCGGCATTGCAAAGAAATACCCTGACTACGGGTTTGGAGGAGGCGGTGATCAGCAGGATACCCGAGATTGAGGTCAAGGAAATGGAAACCATGATGCGGGTGCATTCCGGGCAGGTTGCGGTCATGGGTGGTTTGATGCAGGATCGTACCGATGAGAAAAGCAATGGAATTCCGGTGCTTGGGCGTTTGCCTGGGATAGGGTTTCTTTTCGGTAACCAGGAGAGGGATACGCACAAGTCGGAACTTGTCATCTTTCTGCGACCGGTGGTTATGAGCCAGGGCAAGCCCAGGAACGTCAAGGATGTTTTGGTGCAGCAGTCGAAAAAACCCCAGGCGATGGTACAGAGTGAGAAGCCGGGACAAAAGTCGGCTCCTGTGGCTCCTGCGGCCAAGGATGTTCCCGCGCTGGACAAGGGGGAAACTCTGGAGAATGGCCAGGGAGATGGGGCTATACCTGAGCCGGTGGAAACTCAGGAAGTTCCTGCCCCGGCCGCGATGGCTCCAGGGGGATCGTATCTTGATTTCACCATGCCGGGTGGTGTGGTGAGCGTCGATGCCAATCCCGGTCCCGCCGGTGCTTCCGGTACCAAAGCAGCTGCCAATGCGGGTGATGCCAACGCCTCGGCGCACATTGCCCCACCACCAGCGCAACCGGCGTTGCTTCCCGATGAGGAGGAAGAGGGTCCCGCCTTGCCTATGGATTATCCAGGCCATGAAGCCTACGACAGGTGGCCTGACAGGAGGCCGGTTTCCGGGATGGCGCGTGGGGGTGCTCCGGGAATGGCCAAGGCACCGGCTCAAGGGGGTGTTTATCTGGAACTGGGTTCTTTCAGACAGCAGGCCCTGGCAGACAATGTGCAATCGCAGGTCAGTGCCATGGGTCTGCCGATTTCCCGGGAACAGGCGATGGTGGCGGGAACGCCCTATCAGCGGGTTCGGTCCGGCCCCTATGGCAATCGCAAGGAGGCCAGTCAGGCACGCGACCGTATTTCCAGTTTGACGGGTATTCAAGCCAAACTGGCTGCCAACTGAGGCGACGTGCACGACGAGCGAACGTGGACTTTGTTACAATAGGGGATCTCGCGAACACAAGTCCTGGGTGATCTTTCCACTTCCAGGCCTGTTATCGGTCAAGGGGGCGGTCATGAAAAGCATGACAGGCCGCCTCTTTGGCCGGTTTTCCATCCTGCCTTGACAAAATGCTTGTGCGGTTACGATATTTTACCGAATAATCGTAGTATTTTCAGGACATTCAGGTATAATTAGTACCAGATTGGGGTAGACTGGACCATTTCTAAACAGATGGTTCCCGGTCGCTTTCCATGTTTGTCAAAGGTATCCGGCAATGCTCAAATTCCTGCAAAACAAATGGCTTGTTGCAATCCTTCTGATCCTTGGCATTGCGGTGGCGGGTGCTTTTTTGTTGATGGTGCCCCAGACATCGGTGGATCGCAAGGGGATCACCCTGGATCGCGACAAACTGCCGCAACGCCAAAAACAGCCGGGTAGTGCGACCGAAGAAAAAGAACGGGAAGCAAAAACCGTGGAGACCGCCCCGCAACGCGATCTGGTGGGGTCGGTGACGCAGTTTAAGGGTTTGGCTTTCGCCGAGTTTGAAAAAGAAAAACGTGTGCTCGAAGAGGGTGCCCCGATTTTTCAGGGCGACCGTATCGTTACCGGCGGCAAGGCTCGCCTGATCCTTAAAATGAAAGACGATGCCGTCATCGCTTTGGGCGAGGACAGTGAATTTTTGGTGCAGCAGTACACCTTCAAGGTCAGATCGGACAATACCATAAGCGACGACGATGGCAATAAAGGTCAGGTTGAACTGACAAAGGGTGTGGCCAAGTTTACCTCTGGACGTTTGGGTCAGCTCAAGAAAAAGCCATTCCATCTGGTGACCCCGGTTGCCACCATGGGGGTGCGCGGAACCCAGGGATATATCAAGCTCAACGGTTTGGGTGATGATCAGGGGATTGAGGTCGTTACCCTTAAGGATGAGGTTTTGGTTTGGATGGAGGAGTCCAAGAAAGATCTCAGCTCTTCTTCGGGGGAAATTCATTTTTTGACCGCCCTGATTTCCGAGGCCTTTGCGGCGGATCTCAGCAAAGACCCGACATCGGTCAAGCAAAATCAAATGTTGGCCGGATCAAGGAAAACGCCTCCTGTGGTGTCGGCGGCACCTCCGGAAAAATTGAATGAAGCCCATACCAGTACCGTGGTGAAAAAACTTCCGGGAAAGGCTTTGCAGGCATTGTCTGACAAGGTGGCGCAATCCTTGGTGGAAAAAGGGGCGGCGGCCAATGTCGAGGAGGCGGCAAAACTGCTTTTGGAAGCTCCGGAGGTCTTGGATAAAATGGTGGAGGCGGCTGAGGAATCCTTGATGGAAGAGACCAAGGCGCAGGTTGCGGAAGAGTTGGAGAAGCAAAAGGAGCTGGGGAGTATTGAGGAGGAGATTAAGGTGGCTCAGGCCAGTGGTGACGAGGAGACACTGGCGGAATTGAACAAGAAAAAGCAGGCACTGCAAAGCGAGGTTTTCGGGGTTGGTCCGGTTATTGAGGGTATCGTTGACGAAAAGAGTGCGGACAAGGCACTGGAGAAGACAGCGAGCAAGGTTGAAGCTTTCTCCGAGGAAGTGACCAAGGCAGTGGCTGAGGGCAAGAGCCTCAAGGAGGTTATTGAAAACAAAGCCCGGGAGGTTAAGGAAGAGAAGAAAGAAAAGGCCAAGGCTCTTGGGGTGGAGGATCTGGACAGGGCTAAAAAGGCGGGGGAATCTGCCAGGGAGGTTGCTAGGGAGGCCGAGTCCAAATTAATGCAGGAGGGTGGCGGCAAAAAAACTGGAACCGATGTGGTACCAACAGGCGATGGCGTAACCAAGTCCGACACCAAGGGTGACACGAAACCCGGAACCGAAGGAACGGTCGATCAGAAGACCGACGGGGAAGCTGGAAAAAAGGGTACGGAAGGGGCGGTTGACGCCAAAACCGATCCGGATTCGGGTAAGGGTGGCGATACAAGAACACCTCCAGTCGCGGATACCAAAGCGGGGGCCGAAGGGAGGGACCCCAACAGTGTTTTCGCTGAGGCGGCCAAGGGCAGCGTTGCAGTCGATGGAAGTACATCTTCCACAACCAGCAGCAGCGGAAACAGCAATACGACCGATAAATCTGCGGCCAAAGCGACGCCTATTGTGTTCAACAAGCCTTCGGTGATGGCGGCGCAGACGTTTACCATCGATGAAAACAAGCCCGCCAAGACGGTGGTTGGAACTTTGGTGGCGACCGACCCGGATAAAGGCAATATCCTGGTCTATACCCTGACCCCTGGCGATACGTTCACCGTGGATGCTGCAACCGGGACGATTTCCACTGTGGGTTCTTTGGATTTTGAAAAAGCCAATTCCTATGCCCTGAAGGCGACAGTAACCGACAATGTCCCCGACAACACCAAAGATAAAAAGGTAACCATCGTAACCGCTGACATCACTATTACCGTGAACAATATCAATGAGGCTCCGACGTTGACGGTCCCTGCTGCATTGAGTGTGGATGAGGACACTCCGCTATTGATATCGGGTATTACGGTATCCGATCCCGACAGCGTCACTCAGGTGGCGGGTGTGGAAGGGGGAGAATTGACTGTCAAGTTGGAAGCGGGCAAGGGGGTGTTGTCCTTGGCCGAAGGTTCGGGCACGAAAGTATTGACCGTCAAGAGTAAACTGGCGACCCTCAATAGTGATTTGGCCAAGCTGAGATACAAGCCCGATCTGGATGTGAATGGCAGTGACACCATCAAGGTGGATGTCGATGATCCGGGTGTTCAAGGTTCAGGGACGCCGCTGACGGCCTCGGGCAGTGTTGCCATCACCATCAAGCCGATCAATGATCCACCCGTGTTAACCACCAGCGAATTCAAGTTTACCCTGGACGAAAACGGTCCTGTCGGAACGGTGGTGGGGGCGGTGGTTGCGACCGATCCGGAGAAGGATCCCCTGACCTATGCCATTGCCAAGGGAAATCAAGGCAACGTTTTTGCCATTGACGCTAAAACGGGGCAGATCACGGTGAACAAGGACGCCAAAATTGATTTTGAAACGGCCTCGGCGTACACCCTGGAAATCTCGGTGACCGATGCGGGGACGCCACCGCAAACTCTGGTCAAGGGTAATGTCGTTGTCAACATCCAGATCAACAATGTCAATGAGGCCCCAACGTTGGTCATGCCCGGTGCCTTGAGCGTGGATGAGGATAACGATTTGCCGATTTCGGGTATCACCCTTGGCGATCCAGACATTACCGCGACGGCGACGACTGCGGAAATGACGGTCAAACTTGCGGCTGCCCAGGGTGTGCTGCGATTGGCCGAGGCTTCCGGTGTGACGCTACCGGCTGGGGCATCGGGGACCAAAACCATGACCCTCAAGGGTAGATTGAGTGCCTTGAACAGTGCCTTGGCCACATTGCGCTATGCCCCGGAGCCTCAATTTAACGGTAGCGATGCCATCAAGGTGGATGTTGATGATTTGGGCAATCTGGGGTCGGGTGGTTCCGTGACGGCCAGTGGCACGATCGTCATGACTGTCAAGCCGGTTAACGATCTACCGGTGTTTGCAGTCGTTGACAACAGGTTTACGGTGGACGAAAACAAAGCGACGGGGACGATTGTGGGATCGGTGAGTGCCACCGACATTGAAAAGGATGTCATTACCTACGACATCACCAAGGGCAATCTGGGCAACGCCTTTACCATTGACTCCGGCACCGGACAGATTACCGTCAACAAGGATGCCAAACTGGATTTTGAGAAAGACCCGGTCTACAACCTGGAGGTTGCAGCCAAGGATGGGGGTTCACAGGTCGGGGCGATTCCGGCCAAGGTGCTCATCCAGATTAGCAATGTCAATGAACCACCGGTCCTGAGCCTCCCCCAAGCCATTAGTGCCCTGGAGGATACGATTAAACCCATCACAGATATTGGCATCAGCGACCCCGATTTGTCCGACACCAGTACCGGAGTCATCAAGCTGACCCTTTCAGTGGAAAGAGGTACCCTTTCCACCCGTGCTGATCATAGTCTGTCTGAGAAAGCGTTGGTATTGACGGACACTCTGGCCAATGTGCGCAAGGAATTGGGAAAACTGAACTATCGTGGAGGAGCCAGTTATTTTGGGGCCGATATCCTGACATTGAGGTTGGATGACCAGGGCAACACGGGGTCGGGGACTGCGAACATTGTTACCGGGACGGTGGCCATTACGGTGCTGGCGGTCAACGATATTCCCACCATGACCTCCATTGCCGATGTGACCATCGACGAGGATAAATCGGCGGGTCCGCTGTCCTTTCAGGTGGGGGATATTGACAATCTTCCCAGTGATTTGACGGTGACCGCCGCATCGTCCAACACCGATCTGGTCCCTGTGGCCAACGTGGTGTTTTCCGGGAAAGACGCCGATCGGACCTTGACGGTGACTCCGGTTGCCAACCGGTTTGGCACGGCGGTCATCACTTTGACCGTGGCTGACACGAGCACTCCCCCCGGGTCAACGACGGCCAGCTTTACGTTGACGGTCAAACCGGTCGCGGACAAACCGGCGGTGACGGCGGCCAGTACGACCGAGGATGTTCAGACGGTATCGGGATTGGTCATCAGTCGCAGCAGCGTCGATGGCGATGAGGTGACCCATTGGCGGATTGCCAACATAGTGAATGGCCTGCTTTACAAGAAGGATGGCACGACGGCTATCAATGAAGGTGATTTCATTACAGCGGCAGAGGGAACGGCGAGCTTGCGGTTTACGCCGTCGACGGATTTGAATTCCGAAGCCAGTACCTTTGGTTTTGATGTGTATGGTGCCACTGCCACCGCCCTAACCAGTACCGGGTCGGAAAAGGCTACGGCTGTCATTACGGTAACCAGCGTTAATGATGCCCCTGTGATCACCCTGCCGTCCAACCCGGTGGTCAACGAAGACACCAACTTGGAAATTGTGGGATTGCGGATTACCGACGTTGATGCCGGAAGCTCTGCGGTGCAGGTCACTTTGATGGTGAACAAAGGGATCTTGACCTTGAGCGAAGCTGTCGGAGTCACGATTGATTCCGGTGCCAGTGGTTCCGGGCTGATCGTCATGTCGGGCACGGTGACCATGATCAACAACGCTTTGGCCAAGTTGATCTACAAAGGCAACGCCAATGCCTATGGCAACGATTCTCTGAGCGTCAAGGTCAGTGATAAGGGTTATACGGGAGCCGATGGTGCGGTATTGACCGATGAAGAGACTTTGACGATTTCGGTGGTGGCGGTGAATGATGCCGCAGTGATTACTCCCGCAACGACCGCGAAAACGTTCACTGAAGGCAATGCGGTGGGTAACAATACCCCTGTTAACGTGGATACGGGTCTTTCAATCAGCGATGTGGACAGTTCCAATCTGCAAGGTGCCACCATCACCATCAGCAATGGTTATGACGCGGGCAAGGATGTTTTGGATTTTTCCAATACCGCCAGTATTACCAAAAGCTGGGATGCAGGTACCGGAGTGCTGACGCTTACGGGTTCTGCAGGGGTTTCCGATTATCAGGCGGCTTTGCGGGAGGTCACCTATACTTCGACCAGTGATGATCCGGCGGCGGGTACCCGAACGATAACCATCAAGGTCAATGATGGTACCGATGACAGCCTCGCCGCCACCTATTCTGTTACCGTGGTGCCGGTGAATGATCCCCCGACCCTGACGGCGGGTGGGTCGTTGAGCTATACCGAAAACGATGTGGCAACCTCGTTCGACACCACGTTCACCCTTGCCGACCTGGACAACGCTACGATGGCAGGGGCGACGGTGGTCATCAGCAGTGGTTATCAGAACGATGCTGATGGTGCCGACATCCTGGCTTTTACCAACACCAGTAGCATTACCGGCAGTTGGAATGCCGTCAGTGGTCAATTGACGCTGACCGGGTCCGCCAGTAAAACAGCCTATGTCGCGGCACTCAAGTCGATTACCTATTTTCATAATGGGGATAATCCCTTGACCCCCGCGCGTACCATTTCCACGACAATCAACGATGGTACGGACAGTTCGACGACCGTGACCAGCACGGTGACCATGACGGCGGTCAATGATCCTCCGGCAATTACGGCTACGGCCAGTGTTACATACAACGAGGGGATCGATGCCACTCTGAACCAGGCGACGGTGGTGGATGCTGGAGTTACCGTGACCGATGCCGAACGTAATACCGTCACGGGGGCGTCGATTGCCATCAGCACCAATTATGTCAATGGCGAGGATGTTTTGATCTTTCCCGCGAGTATGGGAGACATTGTTGCGGATACGGGCAATGGCAGCGATGGCGGCATTGCCGGATGGAATGCCAGTACCGGGGTTTTAAAATTGACCGGGTCGGCGACTGCGGCGCAATATCAGGCGGCCCTTGCTACGGTCCAGTACAATAACCTGGACAGTGACAGTCCGACCGCTTCAGCCCGTACCATCTCCTTCTACGCCACCGATACGGCACAAGGTTCGGCGGCTACGGTGCAGGTGACCGTGGTTCCGAAAAACGATTCGCCGACTTTGACCGGAGGGGGATCGCCGCTGACGACTTACACCGAAGACAGTCCGACCAGCAAGCATGCCGATCTCATCGATAACGGTATTGTGGTTGCCGATGTGGACAACACCAACATAAGCAGTGCCACGGTAACGATCACCTCAGCCACATTGGACCAGGGAAAGGATGTTTTGGCGTTCAGCAGCAGTTATTCCTCTTCCAACATCACGGGCAGCTTTAGTTCCAATACCGGGGTGTTTACCTTGAGCGGTTCGGATACTGTGGCCAACTATCAGGCGGCGTTGCGGGCGGTGACTTATGCCAACAGCAGTGACAATCCAACATCCGGTAGCCGGGCGATTGAATTTGTGGTCAACGATGGTGCCCTTTCCAGCAGCAAGGTAACGCGAACCATTACCGTGGTGGATGTCAATGATGCACCAACGGTGGTTTCGGGGGGGACCATGACCTACACCGAAAATGCCACGCCAACCGTGGTTCACAGTGGTGTCACCGTGGCTGATTTTGATAGCACCAACATGTCGGGGGCTACGGTCAGAGTCACCGGTAGTGATGGATCGACCCTTTATCCCGAGGATCGTCTCGCTTTTTCCAATGGTCCTGCGATTACCGGCTCCTGGGATGACACCAACAAGATTTTGACTTTATCCGGTACCGCCACGGTGGCCGAATACCAGGCGGCCCTGGCGACGGTTACGTATGCCAACTACTATGCCGGCACCAACAATTTAAACGACAATCCCACCGCTGGAACACGGACGGTAAGTTTTACAGTCAGCGATTCTGCGCCACTGGCAAGCAATACCGCCACCGCCACGGTGACTGTGGTGGCGGTCAATGATCCACCGACGCTGACGGCTCCGACGGCCAGCATCACCTATACCGAGGACAGTCCATCGCCGATGGTGGCGATTTCTACCGATCCCAACTCGCAGTTTACGATCTCCGACGCCGAGACCAATAACATCCAGGGGGCGACGATTGTTGTGTCTGGGGTTCCCACGACCACCGGCAATGGTCCGGCGGATGAATTGCAGTTTTCCACCCAGAACGGGATTACCGGAACCTGGAACGGTTCTACTCGGACTTTGACTTTGACGGGGACGACCACTCTGGCCAACTACCAGACGGCTCTCAGGTCGGTGACCTACATCAACGACAGCCAGGATCCTGGTGACGGTGCCCGGACCTTGACCTGGACCGTGACCGACGCCGGTGGTGGCAGCGCAACGGCGACCTCGGTGACCAGTACTTTGACGGTGGTTGCTGTCAATGATGCCCCCACGGTGACGAATGCCGCTTCGTCCATTACCTACATTGAGGACGAGGAGCCGGACAATACCGCCAATGAGAATCATAAAAAGGTGGTGAGTTCCACCGTGACCGTGGCCGATGTGGACAATGGAAATCTGACGGGTGCTACTGTGTCGGTGACGACCGCTACCTACCAGAACGGGCAGGATGTTTTGGCAGCCACAGTTCAGGGTAACGTAACCGCTGCGTGGGATGCCACTAACGGAATTTTGACTCTTTCCGGTACCGATACCAAGGCGACTTATGAA
>Ga0206226_1000022_pt1 | contig 12272 bp, 7 predicted proteins | sample MancosC3_FD_155478 | JGI IMG/M metagenome (GOLD analysis project Ga0206226, IMG submission 155478) | Subsurface sediment microbial communities from Mancos shale, Colorado, United States - Mancos C3 | ecosystem: Environmental > Terrestrial > Deep subsurface > Rock core/Sediment | place: USA...
TAGATTTTCGTTTTGACTTTTGTTTGCCCGAAGGGCACAGTGTTCCTGTGCCAACCACTACAAGCGGCAAGGATGCCGTAAGTATCCCCCGGCAGAGCCGGGGGTTTACCTATGTTAATTATTACTGAGAATCGCGTGGGCTTGGCTCCAACCACCGCTTGACATCACCATCCAAGCAGAGTGGCATTTCAGAGGTGCGAATGGCAATCTCCATCACATGGGTCCAAAAACCGGACAGCGGGAAAAGCCATTTTTGGACACCCCAGGCCAAGAAACGATCATTTCCCCCTGGACGTTGGCCTTAGCAAACAAATACAGACTGGATACGACTCCCTTTGGCAGGGATAGGAATAGCGTTGGTCATCATGCAACAACCGTCATGTTGCAACCGGGTACCTATGTATAACTGTGCGCGGCCATAAATGACGATTTTGAGATGGCCTGCGACGCTTGTCCACCCTGCCTTGGGCCATGATCATCGTTTCAGTCATTGGCTGCGTGAATACATTGGCCCAGGCTGGATTCCCGCTTGCGCTTAGAATGACGACGTGATCGATTGGAATGAATAAACCCGTCATTCCCGCGCAAGCGGGAATCCAGAAAGCGGTGATTTGGCCAAAACGATGATCAAGACCCCGCATTGTGCTATGTCGAAAATCGCCATTTATGACCGCGCACAGTATAGATCCTTTTACAAACGGTCTCGCCTTCAATGTGGAATACCAATTTCGCATGAAACATCTTGTAACCGTAAAAATATAATTATTTTAGTTCTATAGGGGTCGGCAATGTTAGAAAAAAATCACGATCCAACCTTCCCCAGTCACGCCTATGAAATGACAAATGTTATCATTGAAAACAAGCGCAAGGATGCATTGTTTAATACCGTGAGCCTACAGAAAGCTATTTTTAACAGTGCCAATTTTTCAAGTATTGCCACTGACGCGAATGGCGTTATTCAGATCTTCAACGTCGGTGCCGAGCGCATGCTGGGTTATGCGGCAATCGAAGTGATGAACAAGATCACCCCAGACGATATTTCTGATCCACAGGAAATAATCGTCCGGGCTAAAGAATTGAGTACCGAGTTTAACACACCGATTACCCCTGGTTTTGAAGCCCTTGTGTTCAAGGCATCTCACAGTATTGAGGATATCTATGAATTAACGTACATTCGCAAAGATGGCAGTACTTTCCCGGCGGTCGTGTCAGTCACAGCTTTGCGTGATGATCAAAATGAGATTATTGGCTACTTACTCATCGGCACAGACAATACCGCTCGCAAGCAGGCGGAGGCGGAATTAATCAAGGCTGGGGCTTTGCAAAGTGCCATTTTTAATAGTGAAAATTTTTCGATTATTGCCACCGACGCCGAGGGGGTTATTCAGATCTTCAACGTTGGTGCCGAGCGCATGCTAGGTTATGCGGCAGTCGAAGTGATGAACAAGATCACCCCAGCCGACATTTCTGATCCACAGGAAATAATCGTCCGGGCCAAGGAACTTAGTACCGAGCTTAACACACCCATTACCCCTGGTTTTGAAGCTCTGGTGTTCAAAGCATCTCGCGGTATTGAGGATATCTATGAACTAACCTACATCCGCAAGGATGACAGTTGTTTCCCGGCGGTTGTGTCAGTAACTGCTTTGCGTAGTGCCCATGGCACTATTATTGGTTACCTGCTGATTGGCACGGATAATACCTCACGGAAGCAAGTTGAAGAAGAGCAGAAGAAGCTTGATCAACGTCTGCGAGATCAGCAGTTCTATACACGCTCTCTTATCGAATCCAGCATCGACGCGCTGGTGAATACCGATCCAGCGGGCATTATAACCGACGCTAACAAGCAGATGGAGGCCATCACCGGTTGTACACGTGACGAACTTATAGGGGCACCATTCAAGAACCATTTCACAGATCAGGAACTGGCCGAAACGGGCATTCATCTGGTGCTGCGCGAAAAAAAAATTATCGACTATGAACTCACCGTGCGTGCCATGGATGGTAAGGAAACACCCGTGTCCCTGCATGCAACCACCATCTACAATCGCGACCGGAAACTCCAGGGTGTATTTGCCGCGGTTCGCGACATGACGGAACGCAAACGTTTGGATCATGTCCTCCAGGATAAAAACGCCGAGTTGGAGAGTGCTAAGCGTATAGCAGAAAAAGCCAATTTTGCTAAATCGGAGTTTCTCGCTTCAATGAGCCACGAAATTCGCACACCGATGAATGGCGTGATCGGCTTGACCCATTTGTGCCTTCAGACAGAATTAACCGAGCAGCAGCGAGACTATCTGGTCAAGGTCAATGTTAGTGCCAGTGTACTGCTGCAATTAATCAACGACATCCTGGATTTCTCAAAAATTGAGGCGGGCAAGCTTACTGTGGAAAATGTAGATTTTTCCCTGGATGACGTCTTGAGTGGGGTGGCGGCCATCCTGGACGTCAAAAGCCAGGAAAAGGGTTTGGAACTGCTATTGGATATCAAGAGGGATGTTCCTCTTGGCCTGAAAGGGGATTCCTACCGTCTAGAGCAGGTTTTGACCAACCTGGTCGGCAATGCCATAAAATTTACCGAAAAGGGCGAGGTTTGCATAACGACCGAAATGTTGGAGGAAACACAGGACAACATACTTCTTCAATTCTCCGTTCAAGATACCGGCATTGGCATGACTTCGGAACAAGAGGACAAGTTGTTTCAGGAGTTTCACCAGGGGGATACTTCAATTACCCGAAGATTTGGCGGAACCGGGCTGGGACTGACAATCAGCAAGCGCTTGGTTGAAATGATGGGAGGAAGAATTCGTGTTGAAACCAAACTTGGGTCGGGTAGCCGTTTCCTGTTTACCGCCCGTTTTGGCAGGGCCGACGGCCCGGTGCAGGAACTTTGCATGCCTGAAAAAGCCATTCGTGGTTTGCATATCCTGGTAGTGGACGACAATGATAGTGCCAGGCAGATCATTGCCGGGTATTTAGAATCTTTGACCTACCATCCGGTTTGCGTTGCCAGCGGCGAGATGACCCTTGCAGTGCTCGCAGCAGCTGATGTAGCAGGTGCTGCCTTTGATTTAGTTTTTATGGATTGGAAAATGCCCGGCATGAATGGCTTGGAAACGGTTCGGCGCATCAACAAGGAATTATCTCTGAAAAATAAGCCACATATCATCATGGTGACCACTTACAGTTTGGAGTATGCCCTGTCATCGTCCGAGGAAAAGGACCTCATGGATGGTTTTTTGATGAAGCCGGTCATGATCAACGCCCTATCGGATGCTATCATGACCGCCTTTGGGTTTGCCCCGGAGCAGCGGATGCAGGGCAATCTCGACAGTCATCACGCCCGTTTGAAGGGGGCCAGATTGCTCCTTGCCGAGGACAACGACATCAACCAGCAGGTGGCGTGTGAATTGTTGAAGCAGGTGGGCATTGAGGTTGTCATTGCCAACAACGGCCAGGAGGCCGTTGATCTGGAACGTAGGGGTTCTTTTGACGTCATTCTGATGGATCTCCAGATGCCGGTCATGGATGGACTGACGGCTACGCGACGCATTCGGCAAAAAAAGAGTGCCAAAGTATTGCCCATCATTGCCATGACGGCCAATGCCATGACGAGTGATCGAGAGAAATGCCTGGTAGCCGGGATGAATGACCATATTGCAAAACCGGTGATCCCAGATGATCTGTATTCCATACTGGCTAAATGGATCCGGACGAAATCCGGAACCATATCACAAGCGGATACTTTGTCCCCGTTTGGCATAGACAAGGGAGACATATCGTCAATCCCAGTACTTCCGGGAATTAATGTTGCCAAGGGACTGCGTAACGTGGGGGGAAATAAAACACTTTATCAGGATATTCTTCTAAAATTTGCCCATAATCACGTTGGGGTCTGCAAGGAAATGGCTCAATGTTTGGCTTCCGGAGATCTCAGGAAATTAGAACACTTGGCCCATGCCTTAAAGGGAATATCAGCGACTCTCGGTGCTTTGGAATTGGCGAAACTGGCGGAAAAGATTGAAAAAAAGTCCAAAACTCCAGAAAACCTGGAAGGATTGCCAACATTGCTTGGTACAACGGCCACGGAACTGGCATACATTATATCGGTTATCGAAACCACATTGATGCAACCAATGATCATTGTGGTGGAAGGTGAATTCTCCGGGGTTGATGCCGATCCAAAAGAGCTGGCTCCTTTGTTTCAAAAGGCTGTTGCACTGCTCCTTGCATTTGATACTGAAGCGTTAAAGGTGGTGGAAAATATCTCTGCTTTGTCACATGGTAAAGATCGCCAGGAAAGGCTAAATACCATCAAAAACGCCCTCAGATATTATGATTTTGAAACATGTTTGTCGCTCTTCTATTCTTGGGCAACAGCGGAAGGTATCGCAATAAAGGAGTAATAAAATATGTTTGGTCAGGAAAAGGGGCCATTAAAGACTGTTCTTATCGTTGATGATGTATCGGAGAACATTGATATCCTGAATGGAATACTCGACACGCATTATCGAGTTCAGGTGGCGACCAATGGCCGGTTGGCGATCAAGGTGGCCCTCTTGCCGACGCCTCCGGATTTGATATTGCTGGATGTGATGATGCCGGAGATGGATGGGTACGCCGTGTGTCGGCTGCTCAAGGAGGATGACCGAACTCGGGATATTCCTGTTTTGTTCGTCAGTTCCAAAACCGAGATGGAAGATGAGCTGAAGGGGTTTGCGCTAGGGGCGGCGGATTATCTGTTCAAGCCTGTCTGCCCGTCCATCGTCCTGGCACGGGTCAAGACCCACCTAGCCTTGAATGACCAAACACGACATTTTGCCGATCAGGTTAAAGTGCGAACCCACCAGCTTATGTTACAGAAATTAGAGTTGGAAGAGACACGCCAGGAGGTAATTCGCCAGCTGGGACGGGCTGCGGAGTATCGGGATAATGAAACGGGCATGCATGTGATGCGCATGAGCCACTATGTCCGACTCTTGGCGTTGCAGTCGGGCTTGAGTGAACCGGAAGGGGAGAAGTTGATGCTTGCGACACCGATGCATGACTTGGGTAAAATCGGTATTCCAGATAGTATTTTACTGAAACCCGGCAAACTGACGGAGGCGGAATTTGCGGTGATCCAGACGCATTGCGCCATGGGCTTCAATATTATTGGCAAACAAAAGTCGGACATCCTGAACCTGGGGGCGTTGATTGCCCTGACCCATCACGAAAAATGGGACGGTTCCGGATACCCAGGCAAGCTGGTCGGGGAAGCCATTCCCCTGGAGGGCCGTCTGGTCGCCATCGGGGATGTGTTTGATGCATTGACAACAGCTCGGCCCTATAAAAAACCTTGGCTGGTTGATACCGCACTGAGCCTGATCGCCAAGGAGGCGGATGTTCATTTCGATCCCAGGCTGGCGGCAATCTTTGTTGGCCTGAAAACCCAAATCGTTGCAATCATGGAACGCTATCAGGAAAATCCCAATAACGATACCAGCAGAAAAATAGCCTAAGTGAATTCAGTATGTCAAATAGTAAAACGCGCAAACCGATTATCCTGGTCGTTGATGACACCGCAGAAAATATCGATGTTTTGAACGATGCTTTAATATCCGATTATACAGTCAGATCAGCGACCTCCGGCCAGATTGCCTTGAAGGCTGCCAACGTAAAACCCCATCCAGATTTGATCCTGTTGGACATCATGATGCTGGATATGGATGGCTACGAAGTTTGTCGCAGACTGAAAGCCGATTCGGCCACCAGGGAGATCCCAATCATTTTCGTCACGACCAAATCTGAAATGGCGGATGAACTGGAGGGATTGAAGTTAGGGGCGGTAGATTACATCACCAAGCCTTTCAGTATTCCCATCGTGTTGGCAAGGGTTAAAACCCAATTGGCCTTGAGTGCTGCCCATCGGAAATTGGATGATCAAAATCAAATTCTACTGGAAGAAAGGGAACTGATCGAAAACATTATCCTCAAAATGCGTCAGGCTGACAGGCTTGATACTCGCCATTTGCGTTATCTCATCGCACCAGTGGAGGTCACTGCTGGCGATATGCTCCTGTCCTCCTTTACTCCTGATGGACGGCAGCTGGTCTTGTTGGGTGATTTTACTGGTCATGGACTTCCCGCTGCCATTGGTGGTCCAATGGTAACAGATATTTTTTATAATTTGACAAAAAGTGGAGTCTTTGGAGCGCAAATCCTTGACGAGATCAACAGTCAACTTTGTATTAGGATGCCAGTCAATATTTTTCTTGCCGCCTCCTTAGTGGAGATTTCACCAGGACGCGAACATGCCACACTTTGGAATGCGGGTCTTCCACATGCACTATTAGTACGCCGAGGTTCCATTCAAAGGTATTTCCCTTCTACCATAATGTTTCTCGGTGTTTCCGTTGCATTGAATATCCCTGAAGCAGCAATGAGCCTATCTCTGGAGCCCGGAGATCTATTGTACTCTTTTTCCGACGGCATTATCGAGGCCAAGGATACTCGTGGTAATATGTTCGGAATGCGACGTCTGGAGGATTTCCTGACCCCGGCGATAGTAAAAGACCTCGTCCTGGAAGACCTGATTGTTCTGCTCAACGAACATGTCGGTAGCTCTGTACACAATGATGATATAACATTAGTGGAAATCCATATATGATTGCTGACCAATACGAAATACTTAAATTTGATAAAGGAACTATTTTGCTGGTAGATGATCAACCTGATCAAATTGATATTATTCACTCTATATTGGAGAGGGATTTTATTGTCAAGGTTTCCATCAGAGGTGAATTGGCATTACAAATATGCAGTGCGGGAGGTATTGATCTTGTTCTCCTGGATGTGATGATGCCCGGTATGAATGGGTATGAGGTCTGCCGACAATTAAAAAGTAATCCTGCGACACGAGAAATTCCTGTGATTTTTCTGACCAGCATGGATAGCCAGAGTGATGAGGCGGAAGGATTGGGGCTTGGAGCGGAAGATTTTATACGCAAACCAAGCAGCTCTATAGTTGTCATAACTCGATGCCGCAACACTATTGACCATCATCGATCTAAGCAAGAATTATATCTCCTAAACAAGAAACTCCAACAAAATCTAATTGTTAGGGAAACAGTTGAGCAGCTTTCCAAACATGATCTCAAAGGCCCATTAACTGGGATCATTGGAATTCCACAGATCCTAATAATGGCTGATAATATTACGGAAGAGCAAAAGTCCATTCTAAGGCTGATTGAAAAAAATGGTTACGCGATGTTGGATATGATCAACAGATCACTTGACATGTTTAAAATGGAAATCGGAAGCTATCAATTCAGTCCTGAAGTTTTTGATTTGTTTGAAGTATTGGAAGCTGTTGTAGTAGATCTTAGACGATTAGCAAGTGCTAAATGTGTTATGATCAATATTTCATGTGCCGGCTGGAACCCAGATCAACACGGGCCGTTTATGGTTATTGGGGAAAAGATGTTATGTTATCCAACTTTCTATAATCTAATTCTAAACGCCATCGAAGCATCAAAAAATAAGTGTGATATATCAATCCACTTTTCCCATGACAACTCAGAGATATCCGTTAGAATCACGAATACAGGAGAGGTTCCACTAACCATTCGAGATAACTTCTTTGATAAATATGTCACATCTGGCAAGAAATATGGAACAGGGTTGGGTACTTACTCCGCCTGGCTTTCTATAAAAACACAAAATGGAAAAATTACCTTAGATACCAGCCAATCTTGTAAAACTTCAGTCATTGTAACGTTGCCATTTTCGGAGTTCCATAAAAGACATGTTACTAACAGAAATGGAATTTAATCCTCAGAGGTGGTGATATGTGCCTGCCCCCTCCTGAAACCTTTGAAACCAAAGAGGGCACTGTTCTATTGGTTGATGACCAGCCAGAACAAATTGATATTATTAGGTCTGCCTTGGAACGATATTTCGTTATCAAGGTTGCAACGCGCGGAACTCTTGCTATTAATATAGCCCGTACAAGTAAAATAGATCTCATTCTGCTTGATATTCTAATGCCTGATATGGATGGCCATGAAGTGTGCCGCCAAATAAAAAACGACCCCGCAATAAGCAAGATACCAATCATCTTTCTAACAAGCAAAGATGGGCAACATGATGAAGCTGTTTGTTTGGAGCTTGGAGCCGTCGATTTTATTCGCAAACCAAGTAGCCCATTGGTGTTACTAACAAGATGTCGCAATACAATAGCTTATCATCATGCTAAAGAAAAATTGCATCAAAAAAATAAAGAGCTTGCTGAGAAAAATCAACAGCTTCAGGAATTAAATAATGTTCTAAAGAATTTGGCGACTATAGATGGATTGACTGGTATACCAAACCGGAGGAAATACGATGAGTATCTTGTGCAAGCATGGAACAGAGCATTACGAGATCAATCTCCTATCTCATTGATTGTTATTGATATTGACTTTTTTAAACAATTTAATGACAACTACGGCCATGCTGCTGGAGATGAATGTTTAAAAAATGTTGCACAGACCTTGGCTTCTACTATGGTTCGAGCCATTGACTTGATGGCTCGTTATGGTGGAGAAGAATTTGTCTGTATTCTTCCAAATACAGATGCGGCTGGTTTAATAAGGGTTGGGAATCAATTAATAGAAAATATTAATCGTTTATATATTCCTCATAGGTTTTCCAGCGTCGCCAAACATGTTACCATCAGCTTAGGTGTGGGGTGTCCAAAAACGCCCTTTTACGTTGACCGGTTTTTGGATCAACGTCTCCAAGAAGCCTGATTTTTGTGTTCAGGAGGCTGCAATTGCAATGTGTTGCGGCCATTCCTGGTGTCTTGCATGAGGCCCATACCTTTCTCGGCAACTTGATGATATATCGAAGATATTCTCATGCTTTGACTGGTTTTTGGATTCTGGAATGAGTTCAATGTGGTTGTGAGTGTGGTCGTGGTCCAATTTTTCAATACTCCCACGGCCTGAGAACATCTCAAGCCTTTGCTTCGTCAACGACGACAAGTCATTTGTATATTTTTTTTGTTCAACAATGGTCATTTCAATGACCTGCTGGGCTTCTTGTTTGGTCGGGATTCCGCACAAGGCTGGAAGGCGGAGAGCTATCCGATTGGCGTCCATGATCTCGCCAGTACCGTGTTGCTTTGACAGCCCGAATAGCGACTCAATTGCATCGGAGCTGATTGGCATGCCTACATCAGCCAAGCCAAGTGTTGTGGCTGTCGCAAGTTGGGCATGAAGGTAGTCGGAAAAATCGCGACGTACTCCGGATGACTGTATTGTTTCGATAATTGGTTTGCATTGCAGATGTGTTTCATAGCTAAGGCCATTCGTTTTAAGTATTTTTTGACACATCAGAAGTGCCGACGCATCGTCATGGAACCGTTTGATAAATATTCTACACTCAGGTATTTGACCAAGAGACTGCTGCAATCTGGCCAGGGTAGAACCAATCAAGGGGCGACCGCCTGTTAAAATCTTGAGTAATCGACTAGCCCATGTGAACAGGCGATGCACATTCATAAATCGCGCTTTTGTTTGGACTTTTGGTGGAGCGAGGCAGGCTAAAATTGTTTGTTTGAATTTGCTTGAGGCCTTACCACAGGCAGAAAGAAAGATAGCCATTGTCGGATGATCTTGGTATTCGTGCTTGAGGATCGTTGCAACCATGTGGGAAATATCATCGATCGCAGAACTCTCTTGCCCCTGTTCACCAACCAGCCTGTGAGCTTTTCTTAAATCACATCCTCCGTCCTTGATATAGGCCGATGGACAGCCCATAACAGCCATGACGCGCAAGAGAAAATCAGCAATGGTGTCACCAGTCCAGGAGTGGGCTACCGATACAGCAATACAGCGAACTTTTTGAAGACAGGGGGCACCAGGATTGAGCCGATGGTGATTGATGTTAAGAGCCAGAACGGCAAGAATCTTGCCCGTTCCAAGACCAATGCTCGTATCGATTATCCAGATTGATCCGTTGGAAAACTGTATTCCACTTTGGCTAAAACCCATCATGTCCGATGCTGAATGGATGCGAATGAGCGACAATCTCATCACCCAATTGATGATAGTTTGAGGGCACGGTGCCCTTTTGATGCCGAGTGTTTCGGCAAACACGCCGAACACTCTGGAAATTGCACGGAATCCAATGTGCGCAACGACAAACAGAATCAGGGCCAAATAAACAAGATCAGCCTTGGGAGGCTGTTCGTTTTGTACAGCATTACCAACACTTTTAATCATTAGGCTCATGTTTTTTTTAGCGTGTCGCGGAGTTGGTCTCGTTCAGCCTTGACCCTTTTATTCTCGCGTTTCAAATAGCGAATTTCATCAGCTCGTTGGCTTGCCTTGAGTTTCCACTGACGACGGCTTTTCTTGAGTTTGGATTGTTGGCTCATGATTTTCGCTCATAGTCACACTGCTTATCAAAAATAACGACAGTGGGTTGAACACCTTAAATAACTATGATACGAAAAATCGACTTACGAAACAATCATAAAATCGTTAACGAAGCCCAGATCCCGGACAAGGAAACTGCACCAAAAAGGCCGTTTTTGGACACCCCAGGCCAAGCATCCAGGATCTTACCAAACAAAAACTTCCAAACAGAGGTAAAACCTTAAAAGAAATCAGTAAAGCTGGTCTGGAAACCATTGGAAGAAATCCAGACCGTTTTGTTGGAATCTTTGAGACGAACTGAGGTCACATTGAAAGCGTGTTTCCAATGGGGAATACGCTTTTTTCTTCGGGGATTTAGGGTGGGGTGTCCAAAAATGGTTTTTTTCGCTGTCCGGTTTTTGGACCCATGTGTTGTAGATCGCTATTCGCACGTCTGAAACGCCATTCTGCTTGGATGGTGACGCTAATCGATTGGCTGGAGCTAGACCCACGCGCTTCTCAGTAACAATATGAAAAAACAATGAAACTTATTCTGTTTGACCGGTTTTTGGACCCAGGAATTCGGTCATGAGGACTCAAAGCCAAGCTACTCCTCGAATTGAGCCAGAAAGCGGGATCGTCTCAAGGTCCAAATTCCGGGCAAGAAAACTGAGCCAAAAAGGCCGTTTTTGGACACCCCACACGTAACCTATAGAGGATACGAAAGGAATTATGGATTCTCTACGTACTTGTTACGATAAAATTAAAAATGTCATCGGTTCGGAAATTGAACCTTATGAATCGGTTGAGTTGGTAGAGCGTTATAGGCAGTTTTGGAAGCCAGAGGTCGCAAACGTTATTCTGCTTGCGGAATCGCATGTCCATACAGACGATGAAGATAGAGAGTTTTCTTTGAATGAAAAAAACAATCTTTATAGCTATCCGTCCAAATATGCCAGATTTGTCTATTGTCTTGCCTATGGAGAGAATACATTAATTAAAAATGGCGAACCTATGAAGAATACTGGCACCTATCAGTATTGGAAACTATTTTATAGTTGTGTGAATAAAGTGCAGACAAACGCATGCTTTCATCCAATATTAAAGGAAAATACAACAGATAAGCAGCGAATTTTAAATAAAATTGATTTGCTAAATACGCTAAAGATGCGCGGGATTTGGCTTGTGGATGCCAGCATTGTGGCTTTATACAAAAAAGGAAAGAAACCCCCTGAACTATCTGACGCTATTCGGTTATCATGGGATAATTATACACGACAAGTGGTTGATACTGCGAACCCAAAACATGTTATCGTGATTGGCAAGGGAGTTGGGAATATAGTAGCTTCAGGTCTAACGAAAGGAAAATATACCATAATAAAGCAGCCTAATGCCCATTTAAAATCCGAAGAGAATAATAAAAACTTCCAAATATGTTTTGAACGGTGTACTCGGTATGGAAAAACACTCTGAAAAAGGTATCCGGCCTAATCCGTGGCCTTGGTGGAATTGTGGCGGTCCGGGGGCAAAGCCCTCAAGGTTTTGGATTTTACCTGAAGGGCATCATGTTTCGCCCAAGGTCAGACAAAACGTTCCCAGATAATAAACCCCCAAACCAGAACCACATTGAGCAACGCCAGGAAGACCGCCGCCGATCCCATATCCTTGGCCCGTCCCGCCAGGGGATGGTGCTCCGGTCCGATGCGGTCCACCACCGCTTCCAGGCCCGAATTCAGGACTTCAACCACCAGAACCAAAAACAGGGATCCCGTCAACAACGCCCGTTCCACCCCCCCCTCTCCCAGCCAGATGGCCACGGGAAGGAGAATCAATGCCAACAGCAACTCCTGACGAAAAGCGGCCTCGTTTTTCCAGGCCGCCCGCAACCCC
>Ga0206226_1000023_pt1 | contig 11981 bp, 10 predicted proteins | sample MancosC3_FD_155478 | JGI IMG/M metagenome (GOLD analysis project Ga0206226, IMG submission 155478) | Subsurface sediment microbial communities from Mancos shale, Colorado, United States - Mancos C3 | ecosystem: Environmental > Terrestrial > Deep subsurface > Rock core/Sediment | place: USA...
AAACCTTTATAAAGCCATGGAACGCCCCCCGGAAAAAACCAACTATATCCCCATGCCTGAAGGTCTGGCCGCCAAATTTCAAAATTACACCCAAGCCGACATCGCCATCCTGCGAAGCATCCCAGGGCTATCCTTTGAACCCATGACCCTGGAACAAGGCATCGCCGCCTTTGTCCAGGCCAAGAAAGAGGGGCTTTGACCTCCCAAAACGACCCAGGGTTAATTTGTTCTGGGCTAATTCACATTAATAATCGGGCTGTTACAGCAATTTCTAATCGAATTTGGAGTAAACAACAAACAAAACAATTAGTTACGATTGTTTTGTTCTTTTATCGATTTGAGTAAAAACAATAACTTACAAGACAGAACAAATTAATCCTGCAAAACGACCAGCCGAACAGGCAAAATCCGCAAAATCTCTTAGTGCGTGCTGACATTCAATAATTTACTTACACCCCCATGGAAAACTGACTCATCGTCAAGAACATGATGCCCTTCGGGCAAAAACCAAAACCTTGGAGGCTCCGCCTTCAAACCGCAGCACGGGGGAGAACCTCCCCCCGGACCCCCGCAATACTTTTAAAGAAAAAAAGGCGGGGGAACCGAACGGTTACAATGTCAACACGCCCTAAAGACTCCCTCTCCCCAGAAACACTGAAAAATAATCTATTCCCGATCACCATGGAGAGGGTTGAGCGTCAGCTTGCCCAGCGTTTGCGTCACCCGTTCAATTTCTTCCGCAGACACCGTGTTTGTAATCCACCCCCCCACTTCCAGGCGAATGGACTGCAACGCCTGCTCAACCACCGGAATGGCGGCTGGAGTCAGACGGACCGGCTTGACACGCCGATCGGTGCGGGTTGTGGAACGGGTGACGAAAGCACGTTCCTGTAGTTGCTGTAATATTTTTGTCAACCCCCCCGAGGTGATCAACAAGGATTGCTGTAGCTGCGACGGAGTCAACTCGTGGGGAAATGGGGAACGACGCAAACTCGATAAAACATCAAATTCCGCCGGACTCAAACCATAACGCTCCATAACCCGGAAAGCCTGCCCCAAAAGAATACCGTGCGCACGATGCAACGTGTGGAAAAATGGCGTCAAAAGGGGATCAAAAGATTCTGGCCAATTGTCTCGATGCTGTTCAATAACCCGCAAAAGTTCCGAATCCATGATGGCTCCATTGGGCAGGGGTGTGGGAAAAATATCTTGCACATGGGCTGGGAAGTCAATTACAATCCGTAAAATATCTATCTTGGAAGATAAATAACGTGTATTGCTTTCATCAATGGATTACCCATCTATGCCTCTCCCGTTACGGCGATTTTTCATGCTACTGGCACTCATCCCCCCAGGTTTGACGGGATGCCTGGTCTTGGGTCAGGATTATCAAAAACCAGCGGAAATTGTCCCGGTGGCAGCCTGGCAGGCGGCTCTCCCCCACGGTGGTTCCCAGGAACACATGACCGATTGGTGGGGGCAGTTCGGAGATAAAGTCCTGACCACTCTCATGGATTCCACTCTGAACCATCATCCCAGCCTGGAAGCGGCATGGGCGGCCATTGACGTTGCCCGCGCCGGTCTTGCAAGCCAACAGGCGGGAGATCGGTTGCATGCGGATGGGGGGGGCAAAGCCAGTCGTAGCGGCGATCATCGCAACTCCACGAACAGGGAAATGACGACGCTGGGAACGGTGGTGGATGCGGGGTGGGAGATCGATCTGTTTGGCCGGGTCAAACGGGCGACCGAAGAGGCCCAGGCCAAGGTGGCGGCGCGGCAAGCCGATTGGCAGGGATTGCGGGTGTCGCTGGCGGCGGAAGTCGCAACCCTGTATGTCGAATGGCGTGGGTGTGAACGCCTGCGGGAAAGCTTGTCGGCAGAGATTTCCTCACGTCAAATCAGCGTCGATACCAACGAAAAAGCGATTCAGGCCGGTCTGGTGGCCCCCAGCGAGGGTGAATTGGCCCACGGAGGTTTGGCCGATGCCCGCGCCCAACTCATCCTGCAACAAGCCTCCTGTGATCTGGTGATCAAAGGGTTGGTGGCATTGAGCGGATTGGGTGAGGTCTCACTGCGGCAACATTTGGCGGCAAGTGCAAACCAATGGCCTGCGGTGGTCCCCTTCCGTGTCACCTCCGTCCCTGCGCAACTTTTAAGTCAACGCCCCGATCTGGCCAGTGCCGAGGAAGAACTGGTGGCGGCCAATGCCGAAGTGGGCGTCGCCGAAGCCGGACGTTATCCCCGGTTGTCGCTGTTGGGCAGTGTGGGTATCGGTATCGGTTCCGTGGGCAACTCAACCTTGAACAACCAACCCTGGAGCTTTGGTCCGGCCCTTTCGCTGCCGCTTTGGGATGGTGGCCTTCGAGAAGCCGGTGTGCGCTCGGCCAAAGGACGCCGACAGATGGCCTTGGCCAATTATCGCCTGGCGGTGCAAAACGCCGTGCGTGAGGTGGAAGTGGCCCTGGTCAATCTGGCGGGGACAAAAAATCGCATCCAGGATACGCGTGAAGCGGCCTCCAGGTTTTCCGCCTATCTGACCGCCAGCCAAGACAATTGGCGCAAAGGGGGAATCAGTCTCCTCACTTTGGAAGAGGCCCGCCGGAAAAGCATGGGTGCGGAACGCGCCGTGATTCAGTTGGAGCGTCAGGAAGTGCAACAATGGATCACCCTGTACAAGGCATTGGGAGGCGGTTGGAGCCAAACCATAAAACTAGGCTCAACAGGAGAGCCATGATATGAAAGTACTTAGAAATTATATAATAATACTGTTGGCATGGATTGTGAGCGGCCTGCCCGGTTTCGTCCGTGCGGCCCCCCCCACCAAGGAAGACAAGGCGGTTTTGAGTGTCACCGTGGTCCATCCCCTCCTGGAACAATGGCCGCAAACCGTGCTGGCATCGGGGGGGATTCATCCCTGGCAGGAAGCGGTGGTGGCCTCCCAGATTGGCGGGTTGGCGATTGCTTCCCTCTCGGCAGACGTGGGCAGCGAGGTCAAACAGGGCGATGAACTCATCCAGCTCGCCGATGCCACCGTCAAAGCGGCGATGGCATTGCAACGGGCCAATGTGGCACGGGCCAGGGCAGGTTTGGCCCTGGCCAAGGCCAACGGTGATCGGGCACGCTCGGTAAAAGGTTCCGGAGCCTTGTCCGATCAGCAGGTGACCCAATATCTCCTGGGAGAGAAAACGGCCCAGGCCGACCTGGAAGCGGCCCAGGCCACCCTGGAACTGGAAGAGGTCCGGCTGCGCCAAACCCGTATTCTGGCCGCCGACGACGGTGTCATCTCGTCGCGCAGTGCCTCCCTGGGGGCGGTGGTGCAGGTGGGCAGCGAATTGTTTCGCCTGATCCGGCAATCGCGTCTGGAATGGCGGGCCGAACTGACCTCGGCACAATGGCTCCAGGTCAAACCGGGACAACAGGCGCGACTCAACCTTTCCAATGGAAAAACCATTCAGGCCACCCTGCGTCAGATCGCCCCGACCCAGGATCCCAATACCCGCAAAAGCATGGCCTATTTTGATCTGCCCAAGGATCCCTGGCTTCAGGCGGGAATGTTTGCCCAAGGGGAAATTCATCTGGGTAACGAAAAAGTTTTCACCCTGCCCCAGTCGGCCATCCTTTTCAGCGACGGTTTTTCCTATATTTTTGAATTGTCCGGAAAAGATCGGGTGGTACGGCGCAAGGTCACGGTGTCACAGCGGCAGGCGGATCGTGTGGCCATACCCTCCGGCCTTGATGAAACAACCTCTGCAGTATCCACGGGGGGGGCTTTTCTCAAGGATGGCGACCGGGTTTTGCTCACGGAGGTGAAACCGTGAATCTGTCTTCCCTTTCCATCCGGCATCCCGTCCCGGCCATCCTGCTGTTTGTGCTGTTGACCTTGTTGGGAATAACCTCTTTCAAGGGATTGGGAATACAAAATTTTCCCGACATCGAGGTTCCAGCCATCACCATCATGGCCACCCTCGAAGGAGCGGCCCCCCCCCAATTGGAAACCGAGGTGGCACGCAAGATTGAAGATGCCGTGGCCTCCCTGGGAGAGGTGGACCACATTCGCACCACCCTGACCGACAGCACGGTTTCCATCGTCGTGGAATTTGCCATCGACAAGAACGCCGATGTGGCCCTCAACGAGGTACGCAATGCCGTTGACGCCATCCGCACCGACCTGCCCCAGGATTTGACCGCGCCGGTCATTTCCAAAAAGACGACCACCGGCGGCGTCATGATCGCCTTTACCATCCGCTCCGAAGTCCTGGATGAAGGCGAACTTTCCTGGTTGGTGGACAACGACATCGCCAAGGCCATGCTGACCGTGCCCGGTGTGGGCAGGTTCAGTCGCATGGGCGGGATCGACCGGGAAATTCAGGTGGATCTGGATCCGGTACGGATGCGTTCCTTGAATATCACCGCCTCCGATGTGTCCCGTCTGCTACGGCAAGTTCGCAAAGATTCTCCCGGGGGGCGCGGTGACATTGCCGGCGAAGTGCAATCGATACGAACCCTGGCCGCCCCCGAATCCCTGGATGATTTACGCACCTTGGACATTCCACTGCCGGGTGGGCGAACCATACCGTTGGCAGAAATCGCCACCATCACCGATGGCAAGGCGCAACCAAGCAGTATTGCTCTGCTCAACGGCGAACGGATGGTAGGGTTTGAACTGACCCGTTCCAAAGGGTTCAGCGAGGTTTCGGTGGCCCAGGAGGCCCGGCGGGTGATCCAACAATTTTCCGAGGAACATCCCCAGGTAGTCATCGAGGAGGCCTACAATACCTTTGCCCCCGCCCTGGACAATTACACAGGATCCATGGAATTGCTCTACGAGGGGGCGGCCCTGGCCATTCTGGTTGTCTGGTGGTTTTTACGCGATGGTCGGGCGACACTGGTTTCGGCGGCCGCCTTGCCGCTGTCCATCATTCCCACCTTTTTCATCATGAAACTGGCCCATTTCAGCCTGGATACGCTGACCTTGTTGGCCTTGGCCCTGGTGGTAGGCATCCTGGTGGATGACGCCATTGTGGAGGTGGAAAATATTGTTCGTCACCTTAAAATGGGCAAAACCCCCTATCAAGCCGCCATGGAGGCCGCCGATGAAATTGGTATGGCGGTCATTGCCACCACGCTGACCCTGGTTGCGGTGTTTTTACCCACAGCCTTCATGGGGGGAATTCCTGGCAAATTTTTTCGCCCCTTTGGCATGACTTCGGTGGCAGCCATCCTTGCATCTCTGGTCGTTGCCCGCCTGCTGACACCCATGATGGCGGCCTATATATTACGCCCCGACTCCCGTGAATATCGACAGAGTGGTTGGCAAAGGGTGTATCTTAAAATGGTCACCTCCTGCCTCAACCATCCACGTCTGACCCTGTTGGCTTCGCTGCTGTTTTTTGCCGGTTCCCTGTCTTTGGCTCCCCTCCTTCCCTCCGGTTTTGTACCGGCGGCGGATCGCAGTCAAACCCTCGTCAATCTGGAATTGCCTCCGGGATCCTCTCTTGACGATACCCTGGAAATATCCCGACAAGCCACCAACATCATCCGAGGAATTCCCGAGGTCATCCGGGTTTACGGAGCCGTCGGTTCGGCGGCCAACTCCGAGGGGGGACCTTTGGGAGGGGGAGCCAGCGGCGATGTGCGCAAAGCAACTTTGATCGTCGTACTCAAGGATCGCCGCGAGCGTGACAAAAAACAACCCCAGGTTGAAGATGAACTGCGCAACCAGTTAAAATTTCTCCCTGGGATTCGTTTTTCCATTTCCTCCCATGGCCCAGGAGTCAAGCTGACTTTGGTTTTGGCCAGCAACGATTCTTTTGCCCTCAGCAAGGTAGTCAATGCCGTAGAGAAAGAATCGCGCACCTTGCAGGGAATCGGAAACGTCTTTTCCAACGCCTCGATGGAACGCCCCGAAATCCACATTGTCCCCGATTTTGCCAAAGCGGCCGATCTTGGGGTTTCGAGTGATATTATTGCGCAAGCGGTGCGCGTGGCTACCGCCGGAGATTTCAAGGTGCAACTGGCCAAACTCAACCTGACGGAACGCCAGGTTCCCATACGTGTCCGCCTGGATCCCAGGGTACGGCACGACCTGGCAGCCATTCGGCAGTTGCCCATCGCCTCCCGCAATGGTGTCATCCCCCTGGAGGCCATTGCCACAGTTGAAATGAACAGCGGAGCCACCCAAATTGATCGTTTGGATCGTATGCGCCGTACCAGCATTGACATTGAATTGGGGCAACGGGTTCTGGGCGAACTCCTGGGGGAAGTCAATCGCCTGCCCGTCATGCAAAAACTTCCCCCCGAAGTCCATCGGCCCCCGGATGGCGAGGCCCAACGGATGAAAGAATTGTTTGGCAGTTTTGCCGGAGCCATGGCCATGGGGGTGCTGTGCATCTACATTGTCCTGGTACTGTTGTTTCATGATTTTTTGCAACCGGTGACCATCCTGGCCGCCTTGCCTTTATCCCTGGGGGGGGCCTTTGTTTCGCTGTTGATCACCCACAACTCGTTTTCCATGCCGGCGGTGATCGGTATTTTGATGCTCATGGGAATTGTCACCAAAAATTCCATTTTATTGGTGGAATACGCGGTGGTCGCCCGGAGAGAAAGGGGATTGGAGCGGCGTGCGGCCCTTCTGGATGCCTGTCACAAACGGGCCAGACCCATTGTCATGACCACCATCGCCATGGGGGCTGGGATGTTGCCTGTAGCCCTGGGCATCGGTGCCGAACCCAGCTTTCGCTCTCCCATGGCCATGTGGTTATCGGTGGCTTGATCACCTCCACCTTTCTTTCCCTGCTGGTGATCCCGGTCATCTATGGCTATGTGGATGATCTGTTGCAATTTGGGAAAAAAATGTTTACCAAAAATCGTTGAATGGTTACGTGGCCATTGCCTGTGAATGTCCAGAAAACAGCATTTTTTTTTTACCCTTTGGACGCAACAGGCTTTTGCCGATGAAGCAGAGAGAAGGAAGCTCTGAGCTTCCGCTTTCGACCCGTCGTCGATTTCCCGTAGCCCGAACCGATCACATGCCAAATATGACAGAAGACTTTGAAAAACCAAAAATTTTAATTGTTGACGATGTCCCTTCCAACATTAAAATACTGGCAGAGATATTGAAAAATGATTATCAAATTTCGGCGGCCATCCGGGGACAGGATGCCCTGGATTCGGTGGCGTTAGAATCTTACGATTTGATCCTCCTGGATGTTGTGATGCCTGGCATGGATGGTTATCAGGTGTGCCAAACTTTGCAGGCCAATGAAAGCACCCGCGATATTCCAGTGATTTTTGTCACTTCCAAAAATGAAGAAACCGACGAAACCATGGCTTTGGCACTTGGGGCGGTTGATTTTTTATCCAAACCGGTGGCCCCTTCCATCGTCAGAGCACGGGTAAAAACGCACATGGTTTTAAAAAAGGCCCGAGAAAAACTGGCGCAGCAAAACCAGGAATTGATCCAGGCGTCAAACCTGCGCGAAGAAGTCGATCGAATCATGCGTCATGATTTAAAATCTCCCCTCAACGCCATCATTGGTTTTTCCGGTTTGCTTTCCACCATTCTTCCCATGAACGACGAAGAAAAAAAAATGTGCCAACTCATTCATGAGTCGGGATACAAACTGTTAAACATGATCAATCTGTCACTGGACATGTTCAAAATGGAACAGGGCACCTATAGTTTTGAACCTAAACCAGTGGAAATCGTTGGATTGTTGGAAAAAATTTTTAGCACAAACGCGGATCCCATGTGTTCAAAGAATCTGGCGTACAAAATTGTGTTGGATGGCCATCCCGCTACCGAAGCATCCCGATTTTTTATTTTGGGTGAGGAATTGCTTTGCTATTCTCTCTTCAACAATCTTGTCAGTAATGCTTTGGATGCGTCACCACCTGACCAGCCCATCACAGTGATTTTGGACCATCATCCAGGACATCGTATCGCCATCCATAACCAGGGGAGCATCCCCATGGAAATCCGAGACCGTTTTTTTGACAAATATGTCACTTTCGGCAAAGCTCATGGCACAGGTCTCGGCACCTACTCAGCCAAGTTAATGACCGAGGTCCAAGGGGGGCGTATCGAGTTTGCAACTTCCGAATCCAACGGCACCACCGTCACGATTTATCTTCCACCCGATGGCTCTTAAAGGTGTGTTGACATTCGATAATTTGTTTGCCCCCCCCCCGGAAAACTGACCCATCGTGAATAAGATTATTGAAAGAAAAAAAGGGGCTGGGGGATTGCCGCCAGGATTTTGACTTTGTTTCTGACATGCGCCAAATGTACGAATCGCAGAATTCTGTGCTGATTGCGCTTGCTCACAGTCTCAAGCTTTGTTATTAAGGGGCAGTTGGAATGTCAGACAGAACATCCATTGAGGAGCAAGCGGGATTTTTGTGATGGCGTTCCGCGTCGGGGTGTGGCTCAGACTGGTAGAGCACTGCGTTCGGGACGCAGGGGTCGGAGGTTCAAATCCTCTCACCCCGACCAAAGGTACCTCAAGCGTTTGCGCTGTTGGTCCCATTTGCTACGGCACACGCACCGCTCAAGGGAGCCGGGCGGTCGCCTTATTGGCAAGTGTGATTGAAACATGCCGCAAACGAAAGGTCTTGCCATGACCATTTCTGGCAGATACGCTTGCTAGGCGTAGAGGGGGCGAGGCGGTACCGCCTTTGCCGGCCATGGTGGCTGCTTAAGAAGGAAGTTGCCTCCCGTAATCGATCATTTTTCTGGTCAAAAAATGGCATGGACCCACAAGTGAGATCTATTTTCTATCCATAATGGACCTACGTAATGCCAAATCTCTCTCGCATAACCTTGGATCCTAACACAATGGGTGGAAAGCCGTGTATCCGAGGCATGCGTGTTACGGTTGGAACTATCATCGGGTTGATTGCTTCAGGAACCTCCATTGATGTAATACTGGCAAACTACCCTTATCTTGAAGCAGATGACATCCGAGAAGCTTTGGCGTATGCGGCTTGGAGGACAGAAGAAATTGAGGTCAATCTTGTAGCATCATGAAAGTCCTGTTGGACATGAATATTTCTCCGTCCTGGAAGGATGTCTTGAAGGAGGGTGGATTCGAGGTAGTACACTGGTCAGACATTGGGTCTCCTGATGCCCCAGACACGACCGTCATGGCATGGGCGAGAGCACATGGGTACGTCATTTTTACCCATGATTTGGATTTTGGAACCCTCCTGGCTCTCAGCAATGCACGTACACCAAGTGTCTTCCAGGTTCGCACTCAAAACGTCACCCCGCAACATCTCGCAAGGTTAGTGGTTTCGGCATTAAGACAATTTGAGGAAACTCTGCATGATGGAGCCCTTGTCACCGTGGACGAGGGACAAGGACGCGCCAGAGTTCTTCCATTTCGTTGAAGCGTTCTTGTCTCGGGGTTAGTCGGTAAGGGGTCGGCATCCACCGTGACTAAAACGTGACGAACTCCTGTCACGATGGGGGTTTTCCTGTCACTTTCAGTCACGTTTGCAACGGGGTCTGTAACGTAAGTTATTGTTTTTTCAATAAAGAATGGCATGGTGTCGTCTAAAGATTAGGCAACAGCAATGCCGCCAGAAGGAAGATTGTTTCAGACAACTCGCATCCCGCACCCAGGACATCTCCCGTAACCCCCCCCAGGTGCCGCAGCATCAACCACCGAAACCATACTAGGCAAACCACCGTCGCCCCCACAGCCAAAGGAATTTTAACGGTGAGGGACGTGCCAACCAAAGCCACCACCATCCAGGCAGTGGTTTTCGGTACCGCCGCGATGGCGACCGTCGCCATTCCCTCCTTGCGCAGGTAGGGGGTGGAAAGCATCAACGGCAACAACACCGTCCTTCCCACCACGGGGGCAAAAAACAGCAAAAACTCATGCCGCTGTTGCACAAGTGCCTGGATAGCGACCCATTTAAACAGCAACTGCATGGTGATTGCCATAACCGCCGCAGGGCCGCAACGGGGATCCTTCATGATCTCCAGCATGCGTCCGGGCCGACCCATCCCCCCCACCCAGGCATCGGCAAGATCACCCAATCCCTCCAGATGCAATCCCCCCGTCAAAGCCAACCATAAAAAAAGGATAAACACCCCGCGCATGTTTTCAGGCCACGACACTGTCACCATCGCCAGGCCCCAAACAAAAAAACCCACAATCACCCCAACCAGGGGATACAAAAGAACCGAAAGCCCGATTTCCCGCTCTTTGGGGTCAACGACCCCAGGGACCGGCAGAGTCGTCAACAACCCCAAGGCCAACAACAACGGGCGCAACATCACGCCATCCCCATGAACACAAGTTCGGGGGGGCGGGACAGATGCCGAAGCAGCAGCACACGCAGGCAGGCGCACAAGGGAACATCAAAAGACCACATCGCCTGAAACGGACGGTTCAATACATGGGCCGCAACCTGGCGCAGCACCCCGCCATGCGTGATGACCAGGAGATGCCCCACCGCCGGAGTATTGGCCAGTTTTTCCAAAGCCAAAGCGATTCTGTTGCTAAAATGATCCATGGACTCTCCCTGGGGAGGGGGATGGTTGGCGGGATCGTGCCAAAACGCCGACAACCCTTGGGGGTCGGTGGCCATGATGTCTGCCGCCGTGCGCCCTTCCCACAAGCCGAAATCATATTCTCTGAATCCGGATTCCTCGGCGACCGGAATCCCCGCCCCACTCCCCCCCCACACCGCAAAAAAGGCACACCTTCCCAGGGGGGAGGTGACAACGGCATCGGCCCGGCGCGATTTTTCAGCAGCCAAGGTCATGGCATGCCACCCGGCATCCGTCAAGGGCGGGTCGCTGACCCCGTTGAAACACGGCACCCCGGTGACCTGCCCATGGCGCAGAAAATCCAGCAACAAATAGTTTTCCGTCATTTTTTCCCGGAGACCGAAGCTTCCTGAAAGGTGGCCATACGATTGTGCAGGGCACACGCCACCTTGAGGATGGGTAACAATGTGGCACCTCCGCTGGCCTCACCCAGGCGCATCCCCAAAGAAAGAACCGGAGCGACGTTGGCCGCCTGCAACAAGGCGGCATGGCCCGGTTCCTTGGACATGTGAGAAAACAACAACCAGGGCTGGATGGCCGGTTGCACCCGCAAAGCAGTCAGAGCAGCGGCAGCCGTGATGAAACCATCGACGACACACACCACTCCCGCCTGGGCTGCCGCCAGGTAAAACCCGGTCAAGGCAGCCATTTCCAATCCTCCCAGAAGGCGCATCACCTCCAAAGGATCGTCCCTGGAAGGTCCATGAAAGACAACCGCTTCGGCGATTACCTTGGCTTTTCGGGCCATACCCTCGCCATCAACCCCGGTTCCCGGACCCGTCATGGCCTCGGGCGTCATCCCCGTCAGCACCGACCCCACAGCCGAAGCCGCCGTGGTATTGCCAATCCCCATTTCCCCACCGATCAACAATTGCACCCCCGCCTCCACGCCCCGCCGCACCGCCTGCCGTCCCAATTCCAAAGCGGCATTGAACTGGGAATGGGTCATGGCGGCGGCATGGCGAAAATCGGCTGTACCCGCTGCGGCACGACCTGAAACCACCCCTGGCAGCGGACCACAATCGGTGACAACCCCCGCGTCCACCACCTCCAACTGCGCCCCGGTCTCCTGCGCCAAAACACAAATGGCCGCGCCACCATTGGAAAAATTTCGTACCATTTCCAAGGTAACCGCTTGCGGAAAAGCGGAAACTCCAGCCGCCGCAATGCCATGATCGCCGGCAAACACCACAATACGCATGCGGTCGAAGGATGGCCGGTCACTCGCCAACCATCCAGCAGACCGAACCGCCAATTCCTCCAGCATCCCCAGGGAACCGGGGGGTTTGGTCAATTGATTTTGCCGTTCCAACGCCCGTTGCATGTGCGGCGATGACACCGGGGGAACGGGATGGTTGATCCAATCGGGACGCATGATTCAATCCTTTTTCAGTTCGATGGGAAGGCCCGCCACCAT
>Ga0206226_1000024_pt1 | contig 11843 bp, 11 predicted proteins | sample MancosC3_FD_155478 | JGI IMG/M metagenome (GOLD analysis project Ga0206226, IMG submission 155478) | Subsurface sediment microbial communities from Mancos shale, Colorado, United States - Mancos C3 | ecosystem: Environmental > Terrestrial > Deep subsurface > Rock core/Sediment | place: USA...
CAACAAAAATCTTTGCCGCAATGCCCTACCCCACCAAGCAATCGGGTTTCGTCGCGAACCCCCACATGCCGCATTTCAATGCGTACACTCAATTCTTCCGTAAGTTTCTTGACCAGCTCACGAAAATCAACCCGGTCTTCAGAGGTGAAATAAAAAACCGCCTTGGTACCTCCAGGCTGGTAATTGACACGGGACAGTTTCATCGGCAATTGCGCTTGTCGAACCAACTCCCGGCCCAAAATCTTGGCCTTGATCTCCTTTTCCCGGTTCTCACGAACCTGCTCGGCACTGATTTCCTCAATTTTGCGGATAATCCGCGTGATCCGACCGGGATTGAGTTTGCGTTGATCCTGTTTCCCTAAATAAGCGATGTGGGAAACAAACATGACTCGACCTTCTGCTTCCCCATCCTTGGTCTGTACCAGCAAGCGATCTCCGGTAACCAAACCGGGAAAACTGGCAGCCAATCGATACACCATGCAGGAGCCATGGAGACGAATCCCCAGAATCCGCCTTTCCCCCCCCCGCCCATCCTGGTGCGATGGCCGGGTTCCCGACGCTTCATCACAAGAGGGAAAATGATAGCCATCTCCCTCCTGGTCTTTCAATTCCTCCGACGATTCCTCCGGCGAAACATCGCCATCCGCAAAACTGGCTTCCACCTCGGCATTCAAAAGGGTCGCATCGGAATCCTCACTCTCCGGCAAAGGCTCCGAAAAAAAACCACCCTCCACTTGTTTGTCACCCGCAACACCGATACTCAAAGGAAAGCTCCTGAGATACGTAGAATCTTGATGAAAATTCCCTCAAGAAGCAGACGTTTATTGATATTAACCGCCTCGGCGAGTGCAAACATCTCTTTGGAGAAAGTTTCCACCGTCAACCATTCACGCACCCGACCCGGCACGCCTCCAGAGTAAACGCAATCCCGAACCTTTTCCATGAGCCATCTTCGGACAACAAAATGCGCCAGTGGAAAACGATCCGCATTCGACCAATACTCGGCCACTTCGCTCAATTTTCCCAATCCCCCCTGCCGCAATAAATCTTCCAGCTCCTGGGTCAGCCGATTGCACTGCTCAAGTTGTCCTTCGCCGACAAAACTCAGGGCAAACCCCAGGTTGCCCTCCGAATAATTGATCACCGAATCCAGTTGGTCATCACCCAGCGAAGTTTTTCCCCGGATGATTTGAGAAAATTCTTCCTTGGACAAGGATTGGAAATAATATTTGACGCAACGGGAGAGCGTGGTCGCCAACAGCATTCCCGGACGGCTGGTGACAAGGATCAGAATGGAATTGGCAGGTGGTTCTTCCAAAGTTTTAAGCAGGGCATTGGCAGCGGCAGCATTCATCTCTGCCGCATCATCAACAATTGCCACTTTCCATGCCGACTCCATGGGGGTCAGGGAAAGAAACCGCGTCAAATCCCGTACCTGATCCACCGAAATCCTGGTTTTCCCTTCCTCCTTTTCCACCCATTGCAGATCGACATGACAACGAACCTGAACCTTGTGACAGGCGGCACACCGATGACATCCCCCCAGTGCCTCTCCGCTTCGCGCTGCATCCGCGCACAGCAAAGACTGGGCAAAACCATGGGCAACGGTGGCTTTTCCGACCCCCGATGGTCCCATGAACAAGAAGGCGTGCGGCAGGTTTCCCGAAACAAGACCCGAACGCAATCCCCGTATCACCTCGTGATGACCAATAATTTCACTCAACGTCAGGAAAAACTCCCTTAACCGTTGCCCATATCTCCCGGGCTATGTTTTCCTGGGAACCACCAGCGTCAATACTGCGAAACCGCGACCTGTCCTGCCGGGCAAGTTCGATAAACCCTTCATTCACCCGTTGCTGAAACAGTTCTCCCTCCCTTTCAAACCGTGTCTCCACCCTGTGCGAACCGGAAATGGCACACTTTTTACCAGCACGCAGCAATCCTTCCTGGGGATCCATCACCAACAAAAAAGTTACATGGGGAACCAAATCCCCGATAGCCCACCGGTTGAGCATCGACAAAAAAGACAGGTCAATCCCTCGGCCAAACCCTTGATAGGCCAGTGTACTGTCAAAAAAACGATCACTCACAACCCATTGACCTTGATGCAATGCCGGTTGAATCAACTGTCGGACATGCTCTACGCGAGCGGCAAGCATCAACAATAATTCGGTTTTCGCGTGAATGGACTGTGGCTGTCCTGCAACCAGGAGATCCCTGAGCGTTTCTGAAAACGGGCACCCCCCTGGTTCTCTGGTCAACACCACCCGATGGCCGCATTCCTCCAAACGTTGCGCCAAAAGCCAGGCCTGGGTTGATTTGCCCACCCCATCGCCCCCTTCAAAGGTAACAAATCCCCCTTGAGACCCCATCGAATCAGGCATGACGCATCGCGTTACGGGCGGGGTTTGCTGTGGCGCTGATAAATATCCACATTCTTTTCATGTTCCTCCAGGGTGGATGAAAATATATGCGCCCCATTCCCGTTGGCGACAAAATACAAAGCCTTCGTGGATTCTGGATGAAAAACTGCATGGATTGCGGCTTGTCCGGGATTACAGATAGGAGTCGGAGGCAACCCTTTGCGGGCATAGGTGTTATACGGGGTCGGCGTATTCAAATGCTTCCGGGTCAGATTGCCGTCAAAATCGGCAATCCCATAAATCACCGTGGGATCGCTCTGAAGCATCATGTCTCGTTTGATACGATTGTGAAACACTCCGGCTATCAACGGGCGTTCGGTCCCCTGCCCCGTTTCTTTCTCAACGATGGAGGCCAAAATCAGTGCCTGATAGGCCGTCATTGCAAACGCTTTCGGGCGTCCCTCCCACTCCTGAGCCAAAACCCTCCGGCCCCGTTCCACCATCCGGCGTGCTACATCTGCGGCAGAGTCACCACCTCGATAAAAATAGGTGTCCGGGAAAAGCCACCCTTCCACACTGGCACTGTCCAAATTCATCTGCTGCAAAAACTGCGAACCAAACAACAGGCCTTCCACATCGCTCCAACCCTGCTTTGCCATCAACAGGCCGATCTCTTTGGCAGAAAGCCCTTCTGGCACAACAAAACGGTATTCCAAAACCCCCATCCCGCTTTGCAACTGCCCAAGAATGGCCTTAGGGAGACGCCCTTGTTCAAAACGATACTCCCCGGCCTGAACCACCGTATGACCTGTCGCTTTCGCCAAAACCCGCATCCAAAAAGCGGAGAAGATAACCCCCTCCATTTCCAGGGCGCGGGCGGCCTTCTGCAAATTCCACTTTTTTTGGATCGCTACAATTTTGGTCTCAGGTACAGGGCGGTAATAAAAAACCAAAAAGTGCAGCCCAACCGCCCCAAGAAGCACTCCCAGGATGGTCAGAGCTACAAAAAACCCTTTCAGCCCCCCCCTATTCCCGGCCATGATCATCTGTTTCGGTCACGGATGGCGCACAAAGACCGAAAAACTATTAAAAAAAAAGAAGGGGTCTGGGGAATTCTTTCCCCAGGGTTTTGACTTTAAACAAAAAAGCTTTCATGCCCCGTTTTTGACCTTTATTTGTTGACATTGAACATGATGCCCTTCGGGCAAAAAAACAAAATCAAAACCCTGGGGCTGCGCCCCTAGACCCCCCTTGGGGGGCAGTAAAATCAAAGTCAAAATCAAAGTCAAAATCAAAAGAAAAACCTTGGAGGCTCTGCCTCCAAACCTCCGCCGGGGGGGATGATCCCCCCCGGACCCCCACAATAATTTTTGCCAAACTTCGTTTTTCCGATACGTGAACAGGATGCTCTTCGGGCAAGAACCAAAACCTTGGGAGGCTCTGCCCCCACCCCCCCACCGGGGGGGACCGAACGGTTACACGGCCACGACTTCATCCCTCAACGAACGCGCTTCAACAGTAAGCTCGAATTGGTTCCACCAAATCCAAAAGAATTGGTCAGGGCATATTCCATATCCGCATCCCTGGCCGTATGCGGCACATAGTCAAGGTCACATTCCGGATCTGGATTGTCCAAATTGATCGTCGGCGGAACCACTTTATGATAAAGAGCCAACGCCGTAAAAATGGCCTCGACGCCACCTGCCGCTCCCAACAAATGTCCAGTCATGGATTTGGTCGAAGATACCATAAGCTTCTTGGCACGAGCCTCACCAAACACCAACTTCATGGCCATCGTCTCAACCACATCGCCCAGAGGGGTCGATGTGCCGTGGGCGTTGATATAACGGACCAGATCCAGGTCGGCCTGGCCATCTTTCAAGGCATTCTGCATACACCTGGCCGCCCCCAAACCATTGGGCGAAGGAGCGGTAATGTGATAGGCATCCCCGGACATCCCGTAGCCCGCAACCTCCGCATAAATGACCGCTCCCCTCTTTTTGGCCATTTCCATCTCTTCCAACACCACAACCCCCGCCCCCTCCGCAATGACAAAACCATCACGATCACGATCCCAGGGACGAGAAGCCTTGGCCGGTTCATCATTGCGTGTTGACAACGCCTTGGCCGCTGCAAACCCGCCAACCCCCAACTCGCAAATCGCCGCCTCGGCACCCCCGGCAAGCATCACATCCGCATCCCCACGCCGAATCATCGCCATGGCATCACCAATGGCATGATTACCCGTAGCGCAGGCAGTTACCGGCGCATGATTGGGACCTTTCAACCCATAACGAATCGCTACATGACCAGAAATCAGATTGATCAAAGACATGGGTATAAAAAACGGAGAAATGCGCCGTGGCCCCTTTTCCTTCAGAACCATGGCCTGCGCCTGAATCGACGTAAGCCCGCCAATGCCAGAACCGATGGTTACACCCATGCGATCGGCATTTTCTTCAGTTACCACAATACCCGACTCTGTCCAGGCCAGATGTGCCGCCGCCATGCCAAAGTGCATGAAAGGATCCATCTTGCGGAGTTCTTTTTTGTCAATCCAATCCTCGGCTTTAAACCCCCAACACTCGCCGGCAATCCGACTGGCATATTCCGTGGCATCGAACCGGGTAATCGTTTTGATACCCGAACGACCCGAAACCAGACCGGACCACGTTTCCTGGGTACCCGTACCAAGAGGGGTAATCAAGCCAAGACCTGTTATGGCCACACGACGGTTCACGTTCTTGGTTCTCCCTGAAAAATGTCGGTTGAAACACGCATCCTGCCAGACCTCTGCCATGGCTCACGCCATCTCTTAAGTCCATGGAACTCTTCTTAAATCAGGACACGATCAGGAATTTTTCTCAATATATTCAATGGCTTGGCGGACGGTCTGTATCTTTTCGGCCGCATCATCCGGAATTTCCATTCCAAACTCTTCCTCCAAAGCCATCACCAACTCCACAGTATCCAAAGAGTCTGCCCCAAGATCATCAACGAAATTGGCATCGTCGGTAACCTGATCCGGTTCAACCTGAAGCTGTTCGACAACGATCTTTTTGACTCTCTCGGCAATAGTGCTCATTATTTTCCCCTGTTAAAGGATTTATGGTCCACCCTGTTGTTTGACCTGGAGCACAAAGCACCCCAGGTCAACCCATATACATTCCTCCATTGACATGCAAGGTCTCACCGGTAATATAACGGGCTGCATCCGCGGCCAGAAAACAAACAGCATTAGCCACGTCATCGGGCGTCCCCATCTCCCCCATAGGGACGCGGGAGAGAATAGCCTCCTTGGCCTTGGGACTCAACTTATCGGTCATGGCCGTCCGAATAAAACCTGGAGCAACACAGTTGGCGGTGATGTTGCGCGATGCAACTTCTGCTGCCAGACTCTTTGTGAACCCCATCAGCCCCGCTTTGGAAGCCACATAGTTGGCTTGGCCTGGATTGCCCGTCGCCCCAACGACCGAGGCCATATTGACAATCCGACCGTAACGGGCCTTCATCATGGGTTTCAATACCAGCCTAGTTAAACGAAAAATACTGGTCAGGTTGACGGCGAGAACACTGTCCCACTCCTCATCCTTCATACGCATCAACAGGTTGTCCCTGGTGATCCCCGCATTGTTGACCAGAATATCCACCTTGCCAAAAACATCCATCGCCTGGTCAACCACCCTCGCCAAATCCGCCGGATCGGTCACATTGGCCTCACTGGCGATAGACTCCGGTGAGTGCTCACGCACCTCCGCCAGTGCATCCATAATGGCCGGCTCATTGCTGATGAGCATCAGCCGAACCTTCTGCCTAGCCATCGCATTAGCGATGACCCGACCAATACCGCTACTGGATCCGGTAACTATGGCAACCCGTCCCTCCATCACACTGCAACCCTCTTGGCAAACCCCGACGCCTGCGCACCCATCAAGGTCTCGTCCGCCAAAATAGCATCCATGTCTTCGGGAACATTGACACCATAAATCCTGGCATCGGTAGCGATCCGTTTCAGCATCCCCGAAAGAACCCGTCCCGTTCCCAACTCAATGAAGGTATCCACCCCCAGTTCCAGGAGACGTTCCATGGAATCCTGCCAACGCACCGGTGCCGTCACCTGCTCAACCAAAAGCCGGCGAACCTCGGCAGCCGTCCGTACTTCCTTCCCCGTCACATTGGCAATCAGCGGCCATTGAAGATCGTGCATTTCGGTCGCATCAAGGGCCTTTTCCATGACCCGCGCCGCCGGCTCCATCAACGGACAGTGGAACGGAGCCGCCACCGCCAGAGCCACACAACGCCGCGCCCCCTTCGCCTTGGCCAGTTCCAATGCGCGATCCACCGCTTCCTTATGGCCAGAAATCACAATCTGGGCTGAAGTGTTGTAATTGGCTGGAACACAAATTTTTCCGGTGTCTCTGGCGGCCTCGCGACAAACCTCTTCCACCGCCCCAACCTCCATGTTCATCATGGCGGCCATGGATCCCTTCCCCGGTCCGACCGCCTCACGCATGGACTGTCCGCGCAACCGCACCAGACGAATGGCATCCGCTTTGGAAAACCCACCCGCCGCCGCAATCGCCGCATATTCGCCCAGGGAATGCCCGGCCACATAGTCAGGCTCAAGTCCGGTCTTCTCGGTCAGATGCGTCATCGCCGCCAATCCCGTAGTTACCAGGGCTGGCTGTGCATTCTCGGTCAACGTCAACTTATCCTTTGGTCCTTCAAACATCAACTTTGTCAAAGGAAAGTCAACAACCTTATCCGCCAAACTGAAAATCTCGCCAATCGAACCCCCAAGTTTGGCCAACTCATGACCCATCCCCACATCCTGGGCCCCTTGGCCAGGAAACAAAAATGCAATTTTTCCCATCAGTCAACCCTCAGATATGAATGAACGCCCCAAGAAGCAACATCGGCCAGATCCCCATGCCCTCCTTGACCCAAATTCCATGTCCCAAACCAATCGAAATGCTATTCCCACCAAAATTCGTTGCACCAAGTTACCCAGTCTTACATTCCTTAATACCATGCAAACTCAGGTCCATCTATGAAAAAACAGCGCAGAAGAGCCAATTTTCGTAAATTTTTTGTCAAGAATGATGGCCATGCCCGCTACGGATAAGCTCATCCTTGATGTCGTTCAACTCCAAAAAATCATCCGCCTGCCGCCGCAGTTCATCGGCAATCATGGGGGGCTGTGTCAACAAAGAACTGATGACCGTCACATGTTTACCCTGATCTTGTACCGCCTCAACTACGCTACGAAAATCCCCATCGCCCGAAAACAAAACCGCATGATCATAGTAGGGGGCCATCCTGAGCATCCCCACCGCTATTTCTATGTCCATGTTGCCCTTGGTGCGTTTGTGGCCTGTTACAGGATCCACATATTCCTTAATGGGCTTGGTAACCACCGCAAACCCATTGTAAGCCAGCCAGTCTACCAACGGACGGATGGGGGAATAATCCTGATCGTCTCCCAAGGCGGTGTAGTAGTAGGCACGCACCAAACGACAGCGTTTTTGAAAATAGATTAACAATTTTTTGTAGTCAAAATCAAATCCCAAAGAGCGAATAGCTGCATAAAGATTCGATCCATCGATAAAAATTGCCGCTCGTTCATCGGAGTGAAACATGTTCTTTTACCTTTCAATGCCTTAAAAAGTACCCCTTGCTGGCACCACTTCAAGAATCCACTCAATCAACCCGGACCTGCCGTGATGGCCCAACGTTTGGCTCCCGTGAATCGGGCCTTACCCAGAACAAACACCGTCGCCCCATGGAGCGTTTTCTTCAAACCAGTCCATACCGCAACGAAACGCCACGCCGCCCAACGATTTATCCGATACCCAAACACACACCCAGCTTATAGATCCATAGCCGTTTCACCTTTTCCACCTTGTGGATACTTTTGTGCGCCCAATCCTGTAGGCACGCCCACGAAAGCACGAACCCCGACAACCATTCTCGAGGCACGAACCCGGAATCCATCCACGCATTCTCGGGGATCGACAATTTGTAAACCTTAGAGTTTTTCATGGACGAAGGCATGACGGAATGAAATATAGGGTTGGAGCGGGAGAAGGGATTTGAACCCTCGACGTCAACCTTGGCAAGGTTGCACTCTACCCCTGAGTTACTCCCGCAGTAATGGATGGTAAAAATAGCCCATCTCACTTTATATAATCAACCAATTCAAAATGGAGGCCGGGGTGGGATTTGAACCCACGAATGAAGGTTTTGCAGACCTCTGCGTTAGACCACTTCGCCACCCGGCCGTCAATTTGGAGCGGGAGAAGGGATTTGAACCCTCGACGTCAACCTTGGCAAGGTTGCACTCTACCCCTGAGTTACTCCCGCACACGACAACTCCGGTGCCTGCAACGGCAGGTCTGAAACGACCACAGACACCTTCATCGACCATCCTCGTAAACAGCGCATAATCTAATAAATGCAACACGGCACGTCAAGTAGATTTATTTTGTTGTTTTAATTGTTTTTTTGAATCATGGGCCAGGCTTCCAGAAAATATCGAAAACCAGACCATATGGAAAACGTTGTTGAAACATAAAGAAAAACAAGCCCAATCTGCTGCAGAGGGACATCCATCAAGCCATCCTGAACCAGCAGCATCAGGATGGCCGTCATTTGGAACCCCGTCTTCCACTTAGCCCCTCGGGACACCGGAACGGGACGACCCAGCCCCGCCATCCGCTCCCGTAATGCCATGACCATCACCTCTCTTGCAAGAGTTACCATCACCAACAGCAACGGGCCCGTTGAAAACCCACCAAAAGCACCAAGGCCGAAATCACCAGCAGCTTGTCGGCGATGGGGTCAAAAAAACGGCCAAAATTTGTCGCCAATCCATGTTGCCTGGCAAAATATCCATCTGCCCAATCGGTCAAGGCCGCCAATCCAAAAAAGGCGGTGGAAAAAATCAACCCCCAGCGGCCAGGGACATGCGCAAACCCGACGAAAAACGGAATCAGGGCAATTCGCAGCGCAGTCAAAGAGTTGGGAAGATTCCAAACCATCGGCAATCTAGTCTGTCCCTTTTTTAAGATGTTGTTCAATGCGACGGGCAAGCTCGCTGGAGATACCTTGAACCGTCATCAGGGTTTCGGTGCCGGCCTCCTGAATAGCCCGGACAGAACCAAACTGGCGCAACAGAGCACGTTTTTTTTTCAATCCGATACCGGGTATATCATCAAGCAAACTGCGGCGTTGCTCCTTTTTTCTGCGTACACGGTGAAACCCGACGGCAAAACGATGCGCCTCATCCCGAATTTTTTGCAACAACATCAAAACCGGCGAATCGTGCGGCAGTATAATGGCCTCGTCCCTTCCCGGCAAGAAAAGTCTTTCTCTACCCGCATTTCTTTGCGGTCCTTTGGCGATGGCACAAAAAACGATCCCATCCACCTGCAACTCCAGAGCGATTTCCAGTACCGCATTGAGTTGTCCAACACCGCCATCCAGGAGAATTAAATCAGGCCATGGCTGGGCAATGTCACCCCCCTCCCCCCCTTGACCCTCTTTGAGAGCCAATAACCGCCGACTGAGCACCTCGGCCATTCGGGCAGTGTCATCCGCCAAAGTTTCATCCTGTATGGCAAAACGTCTGTAGGCCCCTTTTTGAAACCCATCCACCGTAAAAACGACCAAAGACCCCGATGGTTGGGCATCCTGGAAGTGGGAGATGTCATACGCCTCGATACGTTCCGGAACCTGATCCATGTCAAGGACGCGGGCCAGTTGCATCAAATCCCGCCCCTGGGCATTGTGGGTACCGATGCGCCGCAGCAACAATTCCCCGGCATTTTTTTCGCCCATCTCCAACAATACCCGTTTTTCACCGCGCATGGGACGCAAAAAATGGACATTTGATCCACGCAACCGCGTCAACACCCCAGCCAGCCACGCCGCATCGGGCAAATCCACATTGACCAAAATTTCCGGGGGGGGCCAAGTCGTGTCCCCGCCCCCGGAACCTTGCTCAAAGCGGTTGAACGGATTGGAATAATATTGGCCCATGAACGATCCCATCACCTCATCGACCGCTACATCCGCCACATTCTCGGGAAAAAAACTGCGTATTCCAAGGAGAAGCCCTCGGCGTACAAACAAAAACAAAACCACCGCGACACCATCCTGTTTCAAAACCACCACCACATCCAGGTCCAGTTCTCGCGACAGGTTGAGCCGTCTGCGATCCTGAACCTGTTTCAAACAATGCAGCCGGTCCCGCAACCGGGCCGCCGCCTCGAAATCCAAGGCCTCCGAGGCTTCCCACATGGCTTTTTTTATGTCACGCTCGATGGTTTTGTCACGCCCTTCCAAAAACAAAATCAACTGTTCAACCCGTAACGCATAGGCCTCTTTCGCCTCGCGCCCACAGCAGGGACCAGTGCACCGCTTGATCTGGTACTGTAAACAAGGGCGACTTCTGTTGGAAAACTGTAGATTGCCGCATTGACGAATAGGAAAAACATTCTGCAACCATTTCAATGTGTCACGCACCGCATGCACCGACGGATAGGGACCAAAAAAACGTCCCGCCTCCCGGCGTTGCCCCCGATACAACGACAACCTTGGAAACGGATGCTCCACATTCAGGTGCAGATAAGGGTGGGATTTGTCATCTTTCAGCAGGACGTTATAAGGGGGTTTGAACTGTTTGATCAGGTTGGCTTCAAGAATCAATGCCTCGTTTTCGGTTTCAGTGACGGTCATTTCCAATTTTCTGGCCTGTCGCAACATGGCCATGACCCGTGGAGCATGACTGCCGGAAAAATAGGAACTCGCTCTTTTTTTTAAATTTTTTGCCTTGCCGACATAAACCACCCGCCCTGTTTCGTCCAGAAACCGATAGACTCCAGGCCATTCAGGCAAAGATTCCGCCGCCGCCTTCAAGTCATGACTCCACGATTCCATTGTCAACCCCGGCGGGCTGCCGCAAGCCAAAGGACAATCCCCGTTGCCACCATGGGAAGACAAAGCCACTGCCCCATACTCAACCCCATGGAAAGGAGGCCAAGGTGGGCATCGGGTTCGCGAAAAAATTCGACGCCAAAACGACAGACAGCATAACCAACCAAAAAAATGCCGAACAACACCCCCGACTTTCTTTTTTTCTTTCCAAACCACCACATCACCGCAAACAACAGCACCCCCTCCAATAGGGCTTCATAGATTTGGCTGGGATGCCTCGGGGCAGAACCGGCATGGGGAAACACCACGGCCCACGGCACATCGGTCGTCCGCCCCCACAACTCGCCATTGATAAAATTTCCAATTCGCCCCAGAAAAAGCCCCAACGGTACCACCGGCGAAACCAAATCCCCCAAGATCAAACAGGCAACTTTTTTCCTTCTGGCAAAAAGGCAGATGGCCACCGCCACCCCGATCAATCCCCCGTGAAAAGCCATTCCCCCTTCCCACACCCGAAAAATGGCCGCCGGATGGGCCAAATAG
>Ga0206226_1000025_pt1 | contig 11790 bp, 7 predicted proteins | sample MancosC3_FD_155478 | JGI IMG/M metagenome (GOLD analysis project Ga0206226, IMG submission 155478) | Subsurface sediment microbial communities from Mancos shale, Colorado, United States - Mancos C3 | ecosystem: Environmental > Terrestrial > Deep subsurface > Rock core/Sediment | place: USA...
AACCTTGACGGCGGCGAATACGCTTGCCGATACCGATGGATTGGGGACGATCAGTTACCGTTGGCAGGCCAACGGTGTGGATATCACCAACGCCACTGGCCAGACGCTGGTTTTGTCCGGGTCTCAGGTGGGCAAGACCATCGGTGTGGTGGCGAGTTATACCGATGGGCATGGTACGGACGAAAGGGTGGCCAGTACGGCGACCGGTTCTGTGACCAATGCAATCACCATCAGCGGCACCGCGACCAAGGGGTATACCCTGGCCGTCGTTAACAACCTTGCCAGCGTGAGTGGAATCAGCCTGATCGGCTATCAATGGCAAGCGGATGGGAGTGATATTGGCGGGGCAACCGGCAGCACTCTGGTACTGTCATCGAGGGAGGTTGGGAAGGCTGTTACGGTGACGGCAAACTATTCCGGACCGAGTGGTACACCGGAGAGAATATCCAGCAGTGCGACAGCACCGGTGGAAAACTTCAATTATCCACCGACGGCGGTGAGCAACACATTGACTACTAACGAAGACACCGCTTTGGTTCTTTCCGCAAGCAATTTTGGCTTCAGTGATGTCGATTCACCTGCCATGACGGCGGTGACGATCACTTCCTCGGTGACCTATGGGGCGTTGCAAACTTCCAGTAATGCCAGCCTGATCGATGGCAGTTTGTGGACCAATGTTTCCGCCAATCAGGTCATCAGCAAGGCGGTATTGGATGCGGGCGGGCTGCGTTTTTCACCGGCAGCCCATGCCAGTGGAACACCTTACGCTCAATTTGGTTTTAAAGTGAGTGATGGGACCGACGACAGTGTCAATGCTTACACCATGACGGTCAATGTCACCCCGGTTAACGATAATCCGAGTTCTGTCCATTCTTCTATTTCCGTGCCCCGGGGGATCATTAGCAAAACAATTTCATCGTCTGATCTTCGGGCCGATGATGTTGACAATACCCCTGCTCAGGTTACCTTTACTCTGGCCTCTTTGCCTTCTGCAGGGACGTTGTCTCGATCAGGCAACTCTCTTGCTGTCGGGAGCACTTTTACCCAGGCGGACATTGACTCAGGGTTTGTCACCTATACCCACTCAGGGGGCACGGCTACCACAGATTCTTTCGAGTACACCTTGTCGGATGGGGTGGGGGGGGTAGCCAGCGGGAACATTTTCAATGTCAATGTCTTTCCCGCCAATCCTCCGACCTCTTTGCAACTGAATCCGGCCGCCGGAGCAGGTTCTTTTACTGTCGCACCAGGAAATGCCCTGGTGGGTGGTCTGGGCGGGAGTACCGGATACGGAGAAGAAGTTTTTTCGGCTTCCGATGATACGTATTGGCCGAGAGATGTATCCTCGGTTTTTGAAAACGGATTTAATTTTTTGGGGACGAATTATAGTGCATCCACTGGTTTTTTTGTTGGATCTAACGGTTATGTGACTTTTGGCACTGGATCTTCGTCCTTCACAAATTGGACCATGGCCGCATCCTCCATACCGATGGTCGCCGGACTTTTTTGCGATATTGACACCAGGAAGGGTGGGTTTGTCGCCTTTGATGTGGATACTGCAAGTCCTACACAGGTTGTAACAATTACCTACGCTAACGTTGCTCCATACTCAACCACATACGGTGGTTCTGGGGCTAACAGTTTCCAAATACGTTTGCATGATCTGGGAAGCGGTTCTTTTGGGGTCGAACTGCGTTACGCTTCCATGGGTTGGGACGGCTATGCGGCCACGGCTGGATGGACGGCGGGGTCAAACAGGGGGTATGACAATGTCCCTGGTTCGGGTTCTACGATGCTCAATGCACCAACCGTCAGTAATTTTAACCATCCCGGTGTCGATGCGTGGATTATTTCCAATACGGCGACGGTCGGCGATGGAGGTCAGGGACGGGTACAAATGGTGGAGGGGGCGAGTGCCGGCACCATTGTTGCCCTTCTCTCCGCGCAGGATCCCGATGCCAATGAAACATTGACCTATTCACTGACCAATAACGATAGCGGCCATTTTTCCATCCTCAACAATAACGGTACTTATTTTTTGCGAGTGGAAAATGGCAGCGACATTCTCTATTCCCAGGCAACCAGTCGCACCGTCGGGATTCGTGTTACCGATTCGACTGGTTTGTACTACGAGACCAATGCCCAAATCCAGGTTAACCAAAAGGTGACCTCAACCAGTGGCGGGGCTGTGAGCATCCTTGAGGATTCCCCTGCGCCACAGGAGGCTAATATTCGCGTTACCCCGGCAACGCTGGTCGATTCCTCTTCGGGATTGTCAGCGACACAAGCGCGCATTGTCTCGGTGACAGGTGGCGTCTTGACGCAGGGTAGCGACGGTGCCGCAATTGCCGTGGGCAGCTCTGGAACCTTGTTGTCGTTGACTGATGGTCACTTGGATCTGCGTTTTACGCCATCGGCGAATCGTGATGTCGATGTTACGTTTGAATATGCGCTGGTGAATCCTGCGAACACCGCCGTTAATTTTGGTTCGACGGTGGCGGGTATTGTCATGACGGGGGTGAATGATGCCCCATCGTCTGGCGGAGACGTGACCGTGACCGATACCAACAATGTGGCTGTGAGTATTCTTGAGGACAGTTCAGCTTCCACGGCGGCCAATATACGTTTGACAGTTGCCTCCTTGTGGGATGTGGATGCCTGGCAGACTCCCTCGGCGGTACGCATTGTCTCGGTGACAGGGGGTACTCTGCTTCAGGGCGATGGTTCTGCCATCACTTTGGGTACCGATGGTTCCCGATTGTCTCTGACCAACAAGCACCTGGATTTGCGTTTCACCCCCGAATTGAACAGGGATTACAGTGCCACATTTCAATATGTGGTGGTGGATGCTGGGGATTCCACCGTCAATTCCGCGAGTTCTACCGCGACGGTTGCCATTACCGCAGTCGATGATTCTCCGGTCGCCAGCGACATCAGTGTCTCGACCAATAATGGCCAAGATGTGGAGGTTGAATTGTTTGCCACTGATGTCGATCAACATGAAGGTGGACTGTACTATATCTATACCCAACCTTCCCATGGTACCCTCACTGGAGACGGTTCCAGTCTGATCTATACCCCATCCGGCACCTGGTCGGGGACCGATACGTTTACCTACTACGCCGATGATGGCTATTCAAACAGCAACCAGGCAACCGGGACCATTACCGTGAATTCTCTTTACAACCCGGTCGGCGAATGGTTGTTCAGTGGCAATGCCAATGACCGTGTTTCCGGTTACCATGGCGTTGTCGTCAATGCGACGGCGACCAGCAATAGAAATCAAATTTCCGACCAAGCATATCATTTTGCCAGCGGTGTTGACGACTACATAAGGGTCGACATGGATGTCAATCCCGGCAACATGACCAGCATGACCATGACGGCCTGGGTCAAGGCGGATACGCCCAACGGTGGTGTACAAACGATCCTTTCCCATGACGATGGTGGTCACGATCGGGGTCTGGGAATAGAGATGGTGGACGGGGTGGGAAAATGGTCTGTTTACACCGGTGGTTCTGGTACTGGGGTGTTGACTGCGACGGAAGCGGTGGTGGGTTCTGATTGGACCTTTTTGTCGGTGGTCTATGACGGTTCCACCAATACTGTCGAACTGTTTGTCAATGGTTATCTTTTCGATTCCTCATCGACTGATATGGGGGCTGGTTTGCCCTATTTTTATCTGGGTAAAAATCCTACCCTGGGTGCAGAGTTTAACGGGACCATTGATGATGTGCGTGTCTACGACCGCGGAATGACTGCTGAGGAGATCAATGCTCTCTTTAACAGTGGGACTACCGATCCCATCGTGTTCGACACCAATGGCGATGGGATTCATCTTCAGACCGGACCCGGTTTGGACATCCGTTTTGCCATGTCTCCCGATGGCAGGGTGATTCCATCGGCTTGGTTGGATTCCACCGATGGGTTTCTGGTTCTGGATAAAAATGCCAACGGTCAGGTGGATGACATTACCGAATTGTTTTCCAAATTTTTCGTCTCTGGGGCTTCTACGGGCATGGAGGCTTTGGCGACTCTGGATGTGAATGGCGATTGTGTCTTGGATGGCAGGGACCAGGATTTTTCCCGTCTGGCCTTGTGGCAGGATGCAAACTCCAACGGCGTTACCGACTCTGGAGAGTTGACAAACTTGGCCCAAAGGCAGATCGATCACATCTCTTTGGCGTCGGAAAAAGTCAATGAGGTGGTCAATGGAGGGTTGATCCTGTCCAAGGGAACGGCGACCTCTGTTGATGGGAGTGCCGTCCATTTTGCAGAGGTTGGCTTGAATGATTTGGAATGGGCCACTCCCGAGGAACCGTCTGGCACCCAGGATAAAGGTATCGCATCTGGGGATATGTTTGAAAAACAGTTTGTCGCGTTAATGGAATCCATTGAACAATCGGTTCCCAAGGGTTCTGACGATCCTCAGGGGGTTTTTAATCTGCTTCAGGAGATTAATGGGCAAAGTCCAAATTTATGGCCAGCGGGTTCAAGTGATTTGGTGGAACAGGCCCACGCCCATCTTTATGGTGATGACGGGAATTCTCTATCACCAACAGACGGGGAAGCCAAGGATTATGGCATGTCCCCTTTCCTGGTCGATTCTCATGATCTGTGGGCACATGCGAATGCTGTCATGTAAAGGGGCTTGGGTTTAAGGCAGGTTGGCCTTTGTTCAGCGCCGTTAGGTTTGTTTTTCAAGAAGGAATATAATGAAAATGGAAAAGAAAATGGTGAAGGTTTCTGCCATTGGGGCGGTTTGTATGGCTATGGTGGTTTCTGGCGATATCCAGGCACGGGACCAGATCCAGGTTGTCGGTTCATCGACCGTCTATCCCTTTTCTACTATGGTGGCCGAGGAGTTCGGTCGCGCTGGTAAATTCAAGGCCCCCGTCATCGAAAGTACCGGGACTGGGGGCGGATTTAAACTGTTTTGCGCCGGGGTCGGTGATCGCTTTGCCGATATTTCCAATGCTTCCAGGCGCATCAAAAAAACCGAGGTGGAAATGTGTGCCACCAACGGCGTCAGCCACATTGTTGAAGTCAAAATTGGCTACGATGGCGTCGTCCTGGCGAGTTCTCGGAGTGTCAAGGCGATGCAAATGACACTCAAAGATATTTTTATGGCTCTGGCTCGTCAGATTCCGGACAAAAGTGGCAAGCTGATTGATAATCCCCATCGTACCTGGAAAGAGGTTAATCCCGACCTGCCTGATGTCAAGATCAGGGTGCTGGGTCCGCCTCCCACATCGGGGACGCGCGATGCGTTTGTCGAATTGGCCATGGAAGGGGGGTGCAAGTCCATCCCCGAGTTGAAGGAACTTGTCAAAAAAGACGAAAAGCAACTCAAGCCCGTTTGCCATGGTATCAGGGAAGACGGTGCCTATGTGGAAGCGGGTGAAAATGACAACCTGATCGTTCAAAAATTGGGTGCCGATTCAGATTCTTTGGGGATTTTTGGCTACTCCTTCCTTGATCAAAACCAGGATCATTTGCAGGGGAATGCCGTTGAGGGGGTTCAACCCACCTTTGACAACATTGCTAAGGGGAGCTACCCCATTTCACGTCCTATGTATATTTATATTAAAAAATCCCATGTGGGTATGGTACCGGGGATTGCGGAGTATGTGGCGGAGTTTACCAGCGAGCGGGCTTGGGGTGGTGATGGCTATCTGGCCGAACGTGGGCTTATTCCCATGCCGGAAGCGGAGCGCAAAAAGTTTGTCGAAGACGCCAGGGTGATGCGAAAATTGGAGATGTAACCAATCTGTCCCTCTGTTTTTCTCAGGTGGTTTTAATCGTTGCGGGGGTTAAGGAGGGGATCATCCCCCCCTAACCCCCGCAATAGTTTCAACCTTGAAAGGAAAGGGGGGGAGGACTGAAAGGTTACTGTCCAAAGCCAAGCCGGAAAAACAAAACAATCAATCATCATCTTCTTCTTCCCCCTTGTGTCGCCCTCGATCTCCCCCCGACTTCCAGAGGCTTTTCGCATCATCTTCGTTGGCGTTGCGATGACATTGGACGCAACGCTCATAATTACGGATCCCTTCCTCTGCGTGTTCCGACCTGATTTTTTCTACAGAATGCTCATGACAGTCGTAGCAGGTGTAGGCTTTATAATTGTTGGCCGGATGACAACGAACACAGGCGACAAGATGGTTTTTGTCCAGTTCAAACCAGGGTTTGTGATCCATGGTCGCTGGTTTCCAATGGGTCACGGTGTGACATGAACCACATGGGGTGGAGAGATGTCGGTGCATTGGATCGGCGGGTAATTTGTGCTGATGGCAGTCAATGCAACGTTCCCGTTTGGTAATGGGCAACATGTCATGTTTAAACTTTGCCGGTTTCCATTTGTCTTTCCCATGGCATTGATTACACTGGGAAGACACCTGCCGGTGTAACGGATCGGTGGGGATTTTGTTTTTATGGCAATCGGTACAAAGCTCTTGTTCAGCGGCAGACAATTGATCATGTCTGAACTGGGCTGGTTTCCATTTGTCCTGCCTATGACATTGGCTGCACGGAGAAGTGATGGGGCGATGCAAGGGGTCGATGGGGCGTTGATGACATTCCTCGCACTGGCTGCGCAAAGAGGAATCCAAAACTTCATGGGCGAACCGCGCTGTAGGTCGATACTTGGCCACTCCAGTATGATCGCTGTGACAGTCGGTGCAATCCTGCCCTTTCAATCGATGATGAAACCGTATCTTCGCTTTTTTTCTAACAATGGCAACCCCTTTGGTGGTGGTGGTGCCGATGGTGTCCACTTTGTGGCAGGAGATGCATCGTTGCGATGAAATACCGAAAAAAGGTTCATGACAGGAAAAACACGCACTCTCCAAGGCGGTGTGTTCTTCGATCAGATGCCCTGGACTGATCATCAGTTTGGGAAAGCAAAATACAAGGATCGCTATGATCGATAAATTGCCCCACAGGAGATATTTCGCTTTGCTTTTCATCGCCATTCCCAAAACAATAAAATGCTGAAAATATGGCCCAAGGCAAGGACGGCAAAAGCAAAGGAGATGGGAAAATGTACTGTCCGCCACTTGGTCATCAGATCGAAGGTGACCGCATCCCAGAACAGTTCAGTCGATATGGCTTCATGGGACAGGCCATGGGAGCTATGTTTTTTTTGCAGCGTCATCATGTGGCGTTGGGAACGACCCAGGAGGTAACGTCCTACCATGCCGCTGATGACGTTGATGACCATGGCAATAGTCGCCAGCCAGGCGATGACGGTATTAAAATGCACACCGGCATGGATCAAGACCATCAAGGCACCAAGCCAAGTGAAAAATTCATGTAACCTAAGGAAAGTGCGCGGTTTTCCTAAAGATATGACCTTGCGCTTTCGCAGTGAATACATGAGTGAGAGTACAATCAATGCTGTCCCTGGTATGCCGATATACCGACCAATGGCGACCATGTTAAATTTGTGCAAAAGAAAATCACCCAGGAGGGTCATGGCGAGCAATGTTGAAAATTGCAGAAAAAACGGCAGGATTTCAACGCGGAAAAGGGATTTGTTCATGATGGTCTTCATGCCAGCAACGTCAGGTTGGTTTTGGGCCGGGTGATGCAAAGATGGCATTTGCCCGGTTCCAGGTCTTTTTCGGGTGGTCTGGAGTAGGTGACTTCACCCTCGATGATTTCAGTTTGGCAGATGCCACAGCTACCCGCACGGCAGCCAGAATCGACTTGAATGCCGTTCTGTTCCGCCAGTTGCAGTAATGATGGGCAATGGTCATCCCAGGGGACCATTTTTTCTGAAGTGTTGAAGGTGACGTTTAAATGGTTGGGCGTGGCGGCTGTGCTCAAATTTGCGGGGGGGGCGGGAGGAGAAAACGAAGCGGGACCGAACAATTCAAAATGAATGTGTGTTTCCGGGACTTCCCAGGTCTTCAAGGCAGGAACCATGGTATCCATCATTGCCTGCGGACCGCAGATATAAAAATGATAGGGCTTTAACCCCAAGGTCAGACGCAGGAGGGTGATATCCACGTGTCCCTTGTGATGATAATCCACCCCCTGGACATCACCGGGCAATGGACGACTGTAGGCGATGTTCAGGCGAAAATGGCGGTGCCTGCGTACCAGTATTTCCAAAGTTTCCTTCATGACATGTTCGTGGCTGTTGGTGATACCATAGAACAACCACAATTCACGGTTTGGGTTGCGAAAAAGGCTTTCATTAATCATGCTCAACATGGGGGTGATGCCGATTCCACCAGCGATAAGGACGGCGGGTGTTTCGCCTGTATCTAAAAAAAAGTCCCCCTGGGGCGGGCCGACCTGAAGGAGTGATCCCTCCTGGATGTGGTCGTGGAAAGCGTTGGACGACAGACCTGGCGGCAGGCTTAAGGATTTAAACGGGGCTGGAACCCTTTTGATGGAAATACGATAGTGCTCCAGGCCAGGGCGGTCTGAGAGGGAATAACAGCGTGTTTTGTCTCTGGATTGACCCGAGACGGGGTCGGATAGTTTGAGTTTGAAGGTGAGGTATTGTCCTGGTTCGAACGGGGGCAATTCCTTGTTGTCGGTGGGAACCAGATAAAAGGAACAGACACTGCGACTGAGGTTTTCATATATTTTACGTTGGACGCGAAATTCCCTCAATCCTGTCCATCCGATGGTCTGGATGGAAGGGGCTTTTTGTGTCGTCTTCTGATCCGACTTCGCCTGCGGCTGGGGGGCATCGAAATCAGCCAAGCGGCGTTGCATGTTTTTAAAAACCTGCCAGTGGCGATAAAAGGCCGTCCCCGCAAGAATCGTCAGTTGGAAAACAAGTCCCAAGATGATGTACAAAAAAAGATCAAGTGCGGTCATTGAATAGGTATCAGATCACAGGAGGTGGCGGAGGCGGATTTTTTGTCGTCCAAGGCATTACGATGCGCAGCATGGGCATGGTCAGGGATGTGGTGACGATGGCCATGAACATCATGGCTGAAAAACAGGTGGTGGAGATAATATTGGCATCGCGAAAAATGGTCAGCAATAAAACCTCCATCATTCCCTTTGTTTGCATAAGAATGCCTATGGCTATGGAATCGGGCCAGCTTTCCCCCATTTTACGGGCAGGCAGGGAAGTCCCGATAAATTTTCCTATCATGCTTATGATTATGGCAATTACGGTGATAGAAATAATAGTGTTGGAAGTGGCATCGAAAGAAGTCTTCATGCCGGTCATGGCGAAGAAAAATGGCAGCAGTAGAACTACGGTGATAGGTTCCAATCGTTCGATCAACGCTTGTTTATAGCATCGAGGAAGAATGATTCCGGTCATGAATCCACCGAGTGCGGCATGCAGACCGATCTCTTCGGTGGCCAGGGCAGAGCCGAAGACAGCGATGAATACGGCTACCAGACCACCATCTCCGACGAGACCACAATGTCCCATGACCCATTGCAGCAAAGGTTTGATGACCAAAACCATGACCAACAGGTAGACGGCGATTTTGACGGGAATCATGAGTGTGCTTTGAAATGTTCCCCCTTCTTGAACCAGTCCGGCCAGGAAGATGGAAAGAAAACACCACAGAATGACATCGTTCAGGGCGGCCATCCCCAGGGTCATACGTCCCAATCGGTCTCCCATCAGGTTCATTTCACGCAAAATGGCCCCAAGAACCGGCAAGGCGGTGACGCTGATGCTCAAGCCTATGGCTATGGCAAAATGCCAGTTGTTGGCGTGGGATCCTACGGCATCAGGGTACAGCATGGCCATAAAGTACCCGGTCAGCAACCCCATAAAGCCTGGAACCAGAAAGCTCAACAGGCTCATCACCAGCATGCGTTTGCCCAGAAACTTGAATTCGTCAGGCTGCCAGTGGAGTCCGGTAAGGAAGGTAAACAAGACGATGGCCAACCAGGACGGTCCCATCAATTTTTGCATGGAGGCGTCGGAGAAAAGCTGGGACCAAAGATCGGGAGAGTATTTTCCCAGGATCGAAGGGCCTAGAGCCAAGCCAAGCAATATCTGCAACACCACCAGAGGGACGATACGACGGATCCCAGGGATGCGCCAAACCAGATAGGGCAAGCCGACGACCAGAAGAGCCTGGGTGAAAAAGATGGCGATTGCGCTCATGCCGTCACGTTGATTGACATACCATTTTAGCGGTTTTTAATTGGCTGCGCACCGTTGGTGGCAACCAGAACATTATGCCCTTCGGGCGAAAACCAAAACCTTGGGGGCTTTGCCCAAAAATTTTCCCGGAGGGAGACGATCCCCCCCTGAACCATCGCAATAATTTTTGCTAAACTTTGTTCTTCCGGTACGTGTACAAACTTTGCAGAGGCTACAAGAATCCCCATCCGCACCATCGCTCCCCACACTACTCTAAAAGCAGCTCATGGTCTATCTCCATGGTGGTCACACCAGGGCAAAATTAAAGAATTCCATGGGCAGAACAGTTCATGGGGGTGGCTGTGGGGGGGCAGGGTTGGGATTGGTCTTGGAGGGATCGGATGATGGGGCGTTTCCTGAAGCCAGGGGAAGAAGCCGTTGGAATACGGGAGCGGTCAGGTTTGGAAGCTGAAAATTTTCTCCCTCGAGCGTCTGATTGGCGGTCGCATAGGGATAAATTTTAAAACCTATAATATCTGCAAGGATATACTGCGGAAACGTTGTTATGTTGGTATTGTATGTGCGCACGGCTTCGTTGTATTCACTGCGCCGGGTAATTATTCGATCTTCGATCTCTACCAGTTTATCCATCAATTGCTGGTAGGTGGTGGAAGAGCGGATATCGGGGTAGCGTTCCACTACGGCAAGAAGGTTGGCCATGGAAGGCTCGATTTTTGGTATCCCTGGCATGGGAATGTTCGGCGATGGATTTTCTTTCGCGTCCGGAGCGGCTACGGCAAGGTTTTGCTCTAGGAGTTTTTTTTCCGCAAGGGTTGCCTCGGGTGGTTTGCTGTTCTTTTTCCGGTCGCGACGGGTCATGGTGGTGCGCACGTCGGCGACGTGACGGAATACTTCCTGTTCCAGGGCGGCCTGGTTAAGGGTGAGGTTGATCAAGTTGGAGAAAAGGTTGGAGCGACGTTGCAGGGCATTGATAACGCGACCGTTTGTGGAAAGGACGGTTTCTTCCATGGCGACCATTCGGTTAAATTTTTTGGTGACCATGAGACCGAACAGAAACAGGGCACCAACGGAAAGTATGGCGATGAGTTCTTTGCCTTTGATGGGACGAATATGGATGCGTTTGGTTTCAAATTCTTCTTTGAAGAGTTGGCGCAACAGGGGACGCATGCGGCGAAAACGACCGGAATTGTGGGCTTCCGTTTGCATGTCTTCCATCAGGTCAAAAGGGTCATGTTGGCGTTTGGCCACGGTCCATTCTTTCCAAAGCATGTTTTGGGCGGCTTTGGAAACATCGAGGCGGTTTCCTTTCCCAAGGCCGGCAAGCAACTAAAAAACACTATCTGGGGCATCTCCTCCCCGTTTTTTGACCTGCGACAAAAAAAATGGCTTTCCCTCTTACTGGATCATAAGGTTGGGTTGGCAGAACGATATTTTTGTCCCCGATCAAATTCTCTGACGCAATGACCCACAAGAAAACGTCCTCCCGTCCCCCATAAACCACTGATCATGGCTACCGCATGGACCCCTCGGCAGGCAATATCGAAAAGGTTTTCGGGTTGGACGCCACCGATGGCCACGACCGGCTTCTGGCTGTACCCGACGGCGGTTTGGAGTCCCTCTAGTCCGCAGAGGGGTTGGGTATCGGGTTTGGAGTTGGTTTTGAACAAAGGCCCAAAACCGATGTAATCCACCGT
>Ga0206226_1000026_pt1 | contig 11764 bp, 12 predicted proteins | sample MancosC3_FD_155478 | JGI IMG/M metagenome (GOLD analysis project Ga0206226, IMG submission 155478) | Subsurface sediment microbial communities from Mancos shale, Colorado, United States - Mancos C3 | ecosystem: Environmental > Terrestrial > Deep subsurface > Rock core/Sediment | place: USA...
AGTTCCGGATTGGCATTTCCCGAAAAAATTTTCAGCTTGTCGATAGGCATCGTTTTGGTCAGATCCGGTTGAATGTCGGCGGAAAAAACCCGAAAAATGGTATCGAGAGGCATGAAACCAGCGGTAAAACCCAAAACACCTCACCTCAACCACCTTGGGTCGCGGGGGAAACATACACCCATCATCACCGAATGGCAACCGTCCGCCACCAACCACACTCAAGGTGCAATAACAAAAAAAGCCGGAACTTGCCCGGCTTTTCTCATGGCGGAAACAAATTTTATTTTGTTAAATTTTGGGGCTTGGCACTGGGGGCACCGTCCGATTGACGGTATTGAGTGAAGTTCGGGGAAGAAGCAATTTGACAACTTTTTCATGTCCCTTTGCCTGCGCCAGTTGCAGAGGGGTTTTTCCCAGCGCGTCCAGCGCATTACCATCGGCCCCCGATTCCAACAGAAGAGCCGCTACGTCATAATGGCCACGAAAGGCCGCCCAGTGGAGGGGGGTTTCCCCATATTTGGCCCGGGGATCGATCTCGGTCTTTTTCGATAAAATGCGAACCACATCCACACTACCCTGGCCCGCAGCCCAATGCAGAGGGGTATCCCCTGAAACCCCCCGTCCCTTGAGGTCGGCCCCATGCTCCATAAGTAGAGAGGTGATTTCCAATTGACCGTTCCTCGCCGCTAAATGCAACGGGGAACGTCCGCTCAGGTTGGCCTTGCCCGGCAGGGCACCGGCACGCAACAACCGTTTGACCACCTCCAGACGCGACGAGTCCACCGCCCAATGCAACGGCGTTTCCCCTTTGACATCGGTACCGTCAATGTTGGCACCCCGACTGATAAACAAATCGACCAGGGCGACATTGCCCTCACTCGCCGCCCAGTGCAAAGGGGTACTCCCCTGACCGTTGACCGCATTCAGTTCAGCACCACTATCCAGCAGGGCCTTGGCAATTTCCTGGGAACCCTGGTGCGCCGCCACCATGTGCAAAGGGGTATCGCCACGCCGGTCCGCCAATGAAACCTGGGCACCCGCCGCCAACAATCCCCTGACCAGGCCCACATTTTCCTTAATAACCGCAAAGTGCATGGGGGTCAGACCAAAAACATCATGATCGTTAATCCACTTTTTTTCCTTGATATAACTCTCGGCCAAACCCGCGTTGCCATCCTCGATGGCCTGGTGCAATGGTGTCCGCGTCGTTTTGTCTTCCGCTTCCCGGGGGGTATTCACCGACGCCTGAACCTTGTTCTCGGCACAGACAGCCTCACCACCCACCAGCAACAGGCATACCGCCATTCCACCCAGCCATGCCGTTCTCCCCACCCGTTGCAGCCACCATTCCTTGTTCATTCCCATGAAATATTCTCCCCGGTCCGCCAAATCGTCGGTCATGCCTCGGAGGGGAACCTGCAATTCGATTGCCAATTATCAAAACCTACACAATTTCAATAGTTTTAGTCTTTACTCTCCCAGGACCAACAATCCTGGTGTCAAAAAACATTGACCCATTCTCCATTGAGAGAAATTGACAACACGTCATGTATTTGCATAGGGTACGACCAAAGGAACGGTCGAAAGGTCAACATTTCAAGTCCAGAACACACCCATAAGGGACCACCATGAGGCTGTTTTTGGTACGCCATGGCATGAGCAACTACAACGTTTTGGGATTGTGTAACGATGATCCCTCCGACGATGTTCATCTTACCGAAGCAGGAATCAAACAGGCCGAACAAGCCGGCGATACCCTTCGCAACGTCCATCTGGAGCAGATTTTTTCTTCTCCGCTACCACGCGCTTTGCAAACAGCCGCCATCATCAACCGCCATCACAACCTTCCCATTATCATCCAACCCGGATTGCACGACATCCGCAGCGGATTCAACGGCAAACCAGTCGAAGACTATTTTGCCGCCATTATCCACGCTCCCCTCACCACCCGCCCTGCGGGGGGAGAGTCGTTGCTGGACTACAAGTCCAGGGTACTGCAATGTCTCCGATACATCCTTTCCATGCCGTTCGGTAGCACCCTGGCAGTGGCCCACGAGGAAACTTTGCGGATTGTTTACGCCTGGTTCCACCAGATCGAAGATGAAAAACTGCGTGATTTCCACTTTGCCAATGGCGCAATCCTTGAGTTCAGTGTAACATCATAACCTACGTCTCCCCTGCCGCCATGCTCCCAGACCTCCCCTGGTTCCAACTGCTCTCCGCCTGGCTTGCCGTCGGCGTTGGAGCCATGATCCAGGGAACCATCGGCTTTGGGATCGCCCTGATCGCAGCCCCACTCCTTCTGCTCATCCAACCCGACTTGATCCCTGGACCGATGATGTTCGCCACCTTTTTTCTGACCTCATTGACTTGGTGGAGGGAACGCACTGAGGTTCGCTGGCAAAATCTCACCTGGGCCTGGGGGGGACGTGTCACCGGAACCTTGGCCGGAACCGCCGCCATGGTTGCCATCCCCTCCGAACTCCTGGTCTCTACAATGGGACTATTGATTGTGGTTGCATCGGTCATGAGTGCCAATACTCGACCTTTTCAACCGTCTCACGGACTTTTGATCGTGGCAGGATTCCTGTCCGGACTGATTGGAACCATGACCTCCGCCGGCGGTCCCCCCATGATTCTGGCGTTCCAACATGTCTCGGGACCAAGATTGCGCGCCACCCTGGGAGCTTTTTTTTCCATTGGCATCGTCATTTCCCTGATATCCCTCTCCTTCATCCATCGCTTCGGCACCAGGGAAGCCCTGCTGGGACTGTCGTTTGTCCCCCCCATCCTGCTGGGATTTTATCTCTCCAACCGGCTCCTGCCCGTCGTCAACAAAGACCTGCTCCGACGCCTCGCCCTCATCTTCTCCGCCGGTTCGGGTCTCATGATCGTCATGGGATCCCTCTCCCGCTGGTTTTTCAAAAATTTCTTTTTATAGTCAATCTTCTGCTAAACATGAGAATGTTATCTTGGGTCCACCCCGACGCCTTCACCCTGCTTTGCTTCACCAACAACCCTCAAGGGTTCCAAGGTGACAAAATGCAATGGCTCCTCCTGCAAACCATTCTGCGCCTCGCCGCCCGCAACGACCCCCTTGGGGTCACCAACCTGGATAACCTTGGACGGTTCGGTCACATGCAACACCTCCGTTGTCGGTTGCACCGCGCCATCCCCCCCCATGGAAGAGACGGACTCGACCAAAACAGCATGGACCGCATCAGATGTTTCCGACAGTTCAGGTTTGCCATTGATTGTTCCCCCTTCTCCGCCCACCAATATCTCCTGGGATATTGAAACAGGCGTCTTGGCCTCCTGCACTGGCATGGACACGACCTCCGGAGGAACAGACGGGATCGACGGTTTGGAAACAATGGTTTCCTCCTCCATGGAAGTTTTGGCCGCCCACCCAGGCTGAGGTAAATCCTGTTGCCCCGTTGGCGGCTGGGAAACCGACACGGAAGTCATCAGGGATGTGGCGGATTTGCGGTCAGGCAGGGCATAAGTTTTTGCTTCCTCGATCACTGACGCTCCGGGTGAATCTCCTTGGGTAAACAAAAACCAACATCCAGCCACCAGTCCGGAAACCACCCCAACCCCCCCCCACAGCAAACCTGCGCGTTTGCTTCTGGTCTTTTCCAGTTCCCGCTCCAATTCCTCCTTCTTTTCCATGATTGCCATGGCCCAGCTATCGCCGGTAATTTTCTTGTTGAAAGCCTCCTCACCGCCAAAAAGTTTGTAAACCGCGTCAAAAACCGCCCGACGCTCCCCTGGGGTTCCTTCCTGGATTAGAACAAGTCCAGAAGACTCTTCAACCCGGACCCTGGCCAAAAAACCGACGATGGCAAGTTTTTTGACCCGCAGATCCTCACCTTCCAGAGCATCCAAAAACTGCCTCGCCCCAACCGACTGGACATCCCGATAAAACCATTTATTATTAAGGAATGAATTCAACACTTGGCATCCTCATTGTCGTTCCCTGGCCCAACCCACCCCAGGAAAAAGATTCGCACAGGTGCAAAAGTACCCGGACCGATGGTACGATGTGCCCGATCTTTTCTACAGATCTCGATGTCCCGGACACTGCCCCAACATGGCGATCCCAAACATGGAAAACCAGATCCAACTTCCAAGGCAACCTTTCCACAACTCTCCCCCTGGTCGTTTCTCTCTCTGGCCTTTCCTCACACTGCTGCTGTGCAGCATTTTCGTTTCCGTCGGCCACGCCAACAATTATGCCGAACTTGATCGCCATTTCAGCAACTATGAGCAAACATTGGACCGTTTTGTTCGCGCGTTGGACGCCAGACAATGGCCCGAAGTGCTGTCCCTGACCCAATCCCTCACCCAGCAATCACAACAATTACTCCATATCGGTCGCCAGGCCAACAATCCCTCATGGACCTATTATTCCAGCAACCTTTACCATCATTGCCTGGAAATGGAACAGGCCGCCACGCAAAAAAATGGCGTCGAGTCCATCTACCTTTTTTCAACCCTCCTCAATCATCTGGACCAGATTCAATCCTCCGATCCCTTTTGGCTGCGCCACCATATCCGACGTCAACTCGAAATTCTGGAACAAGGAATCGCAGCGAAAAATCTGGACGCCGTCCGGGACGCTGCGGAAATCATTCATACCAGTGCCAATAAAATCATTCTTTCCATCAGCAGTTCCCCCAAGACCTACCAACACACCTACTGGAAAAACAATATCATTGTCATCAACCGTCTGGGAGACACCATCATCGGTGAAACCAACCAGGGAGATTGGTCCAAGGTAGCCGAGAATCTGTTTCATATTCAGCATGTCCTGGAAAAATGGTTCGACAGTTTTAATGATTTAAAGGAATAATATTTGTCATGAAACTTGCCCATAGACTATACCTTTTTCTTTTGCCAGTCATTGTTTTGAGTGCCATCATCAATGCCCTCCATGCATGGAAGGATTATCACGAGCGCATCGAACAGTTTACGCAATTTTCCATGGCAAAGGGATTGGAAAGTTTTAAAATTTTAGTCAAAAATCCACTTTTTAACTATTATTTCGACGACATAAAGCTTGGGTTTATCGATGACGCCAGCAGAGACATGAAAAATATTTCTTTGCTACTCGATGAAGAAGCCCAACGTTCTAAACTGTTGTTCAGAAATCCTTTCCATCTGGGGCTTTTCGACAAAAACTGGAATGTCATCGCGGAACTGTTCCCAAAAGGAAAAAACAGACACGATCATCTTAGCCTGGATGAAAGCGCGGAAATCTCATCATTTGCGGATTTTTTCAAAAAAGAAAGACCACCAGGGACTCTTTACTCTATCAAGATCAATAACAGACACAAAATGGTTGCCCCCATCGGCATCGATGTCAACCAGGACGGAAAAATCAACTCTGAGGAAATCATGGGATACGTGCACCATGACGATCTCCTCCCTTTGGACGAGATATTCAACAGCGTCCAGAATGAAACCTTGGAAAATACAAGTATGGCGATCTTGCAAATCGCCTTGCTCTCCATAGCCTTCTTTTGGATTGGTCGCTGGGTCCCTCGCCCCTTTGAAATGTTCACACACCAGATCTTACGACTCCCGGAAGAAACCTTCGATCCCAAAACCATCCAACATGCCAATATTCATGAATTGAACGTCCTGGGAAAAGCTCTGGAACACATGAGCCAGGAAATTCAGCGTAAACAGGATGAATTGATCCTGGCGCGGGACCAGGCTGAAAATTCCGAAAGAATGTTGCGACTTATCCTCGATACCATCCCGGTGCGGGTCTACTGGAAAGACATCCACGGTGCTTATCTGGGAGGCAATGTCCATTTCGCCCAGGCGGCGGGATTTGAAACCATAAGCGAAATCATCGCAAAAACCGATACCGACCTTTGCTGGTCTTCGCATGACGATATCTACCGCTCCCAAGACGAAGAAATCATCAATAATAAAAAACCATTTTTGAATCTGGAACAGACCCAGACCGACTGTGCAGGGCGAATCCGCTGGATCGACGAAAGCAAAGTCCCGCTCCTGAATAGCCACGGCAATGTCACCGGCATCCTTGGGACATCGCATGACATCACCCAAAGAATCAAGGCTCAGGAAGAGCGGGACCGATTTTTCACCGTTTCTCCCGATGTCATGTGCATCATTGGCCCTGACCGCCGTTTTGTCCGCGTCAATCGTGCGTTGCAAGAACTGACCGGCCAACCCGAAGCACAACTTCTCACCATCGGTCTGGTGGAAATCACACACCCCCTGGATGTTGAAACCGCCACCCACTTTGTGGATCGACTGTTCCACACCTCCAACCAAGTGATTCAGGACGATTTCCGCCTTTCCACCCAAAAACAAGACCAACCCGTCGTCGTCTCCTGGACCGCCATTTCCCAAAACCACGAAATCTATGCCGTGGGTCGTGATGTCACCCAGCAAAAACAAATAGAATGGAAGCTGAAACTGACGCAAACCTCGGTGGAACAGGCCATGGACACCCTGTTCTGGATCAATCCCGAGGGCAAGCTGGTTTATGTCAATTCCTCAGCCACACACGCCTTGGCTTATGGTCGTGAAGAACTCATGAACAAATCCATCTTCGACATCGATACGGATATGACCCTGGAGGATTGGCAGGGGCATTGGCAGGAATTGGTCGTCAACAAAAGAATGCACGCCGAACGTACCCATCGTCGCAAGGATGGTACCACCTACCCGGTCGATATCAACGCCCACTATCTTCACTATCGGGGGGAAGAGTTCAACATCTCCTTTGTACGCGACATCACCTTGCGCAAAGCGGCGGAACAGAATCTGCAAAACTACACCGACAACTTGGAAGAAATGGTGCAACAGCGTACACGCGAACTGGCCCATGCCGAACGCCTAGCCAGCCTGGGCACTTTTTCCGCCGGCATGGCCCATGAAATCAATAATCCCAACTCTTTCATCTCCGGCAATATTGATTTCCTCCAACAATATTGGAATCTTGCCCGCCCCATTCTTCACAACCATCAGCAAGAGGACCCATCCGGGCGCATTGGATCTTTCCTGGACGAGGTGGAGGCCACACTGACGGGTATGAAAGATGGCAGTCGCAGAATATCCAAAATCATCGATAGCCTGAAAGCCTACTCACGCGGAGGAATGGAAGCCGACAAGGTGGAATGTCGTTTGGCCGATCCCATCATGGATGCCCAATATCTGCTGCAACATCGGCTCAAGTCAGGTTTCCACCTCATAACGGAGGTTCCCAACGATTACCACATCATGTGCGATCGGCAACAGATGTCCCAGGTCTTTGTCAACCTTGTCAACAATGCTATGGATGCCCTGGAAAACATGGGTGACAACTATGAAAAACAAATAAAAATCCGTGCGGAAAGAGTGGATTGTCACCTGTGGGTCCGGGTCAGTGACAACGGCCCAGGCATACCGGAAGAGGCCATGGGACGCATCTTCGATCCTTTTTTTACCTCCAAAGGCAAAACCAAGGGAACTGGACTGGGGCTTTCCATCGTCCAGGGCATCATCGAAGACCATGCTGGACAGATCACCGTCTTTTCCACATCCAAAAAAACCGAAGGCTCCGAATTCCTCATCATACTTCCCACCCTGGATACCTATAAACAAGTCCGGGGGAAACAAAAGCGTTGACTTTGAGGCAAAGTACCCTGCAACTCATTTCTTCCTGGATGATAAAAATCGTTCCAAATCCCGCTTGATATCCTTGCGATCAGGCCGGTGCCATGCCCTGTCTTCCGACAAAAGCGAATTGGCGGCGGTACGGCTTGCCATGATATTGGAGAGCCTTTTTTCCTGAATCATGCGGATCAAACCTTCCAATCCTCCGCTGCCCACGGAAGACGAACTGCCGAAAATAATCCGGATAATTTTTTCCTTGTTGGTGCTATTCCCCCCGAAACCAGGGACAGAATAATCGGCCAGGGTTCCCGCAACATTGACCTCACCACTTCGCCGATGCCGTATCGTCAGGTCCACCCGATCACCGCGATTCAATTCTGGCCCCCCACCTCCCACACTCAAAAGGGAAAAATCTCCATTCTTCGCATTCATCTTGACTATTTTGGCCCGGACCTGTCCACCCCCTGTTTTCCTTATGGAAACCTCACAATCAGACCATTCGCTCCCCTCTATCCCTATCCTGCTGCTCATTTCACCAAAAACAGCCTGAGTCACCGCATGGCCAAAATTTTCCCTGGCATCCAGGACACGAAGACCCACCCCTCTTTGGGACACATGGGCCACTTCGCAAGCAAAGGCGCGATCTTTGATTCCTGGAATATCCAAACGCAAAACCCCCTGGATACCAATACGGCACTGGGTGCTGGAAAAACCACTCATGCCAATACCACGGAAGGAGATATCAAAACTCTGCCCCGTGACAATCTCACCAGACTTTAAGGTGAACGTACAACCAACACGGTACCATGAACGCTCATGCTCGCGTCTGTTGGTCACAGGCTGACTCGGCCCCATCGCCTTTCCTTCAGGGACACCAGAGCGGTGTAAATGACCATCTATACTGGGAGCGACCATAGATCACCAAATAAAGACCATCCAGAGGATCAGAAACCATCAAAAACGCCTTCGTACAAAAACCAAAACCTTGGTGGTTTCGCCCCCAAACCCCCATAGGTAATGAAGCTTTTTGTTTAAATTCAGAACAAAGAACTTTAGGTTTTCGTATCCCCCCCCCCTAGACATCCGCAATGATTCTTGGTATGCTTTATTTCATAATACAGTTAAATTATGCAGAAAAAATAATTTTTATAATGCGCTGGGAAGCCAAGCCGTCGCCATATGGATTGCTGGCCTGACTCATGGAACGATAGACATCTTTATTTTCCATAAGTTCCACAATGGCCGCAACAATGACCGCCTCATTGGTTCCAACCAACCTGGCCGTCCCTGCCCGAACGGCCTCAGGACGCTCCGTGGTGTCACGCATGACCAGGACGGGCTTGCGTAAAAAAGGCCCCTCTTCCTGAACCCCCCCGGAGTCGGTCAAAATAAAGGTGGCACGTTTCATCAGGTAGACAAAGGAAAGATAATCAAGGGGCTGAATCAAATGGACGTTGGCGATGCCCCCAAGCAGGCGATTGACTGGCTCCAACACTTGGGGTTCAGGTGGACCGGATACACGATACGAACATGCGGATAGATCCGGGCAACCTGGCTCAGGGCATGACAGATACGTTCGAATCCACCCGCAAAACTTTCCCGGCGGTGTCCGGTCACCAAAATCATGGGATGATCAGAATCATTCCGCCCCAAAAATGGGAAACGTCCAGCCAATTCTCTTTCCAACTCCGGGCGGTCATTCAACTTGTTGACCACAATCTGCAGCGCATCAATGACGGTGTTCCCGGTCACATGGACACTCGCCGGGTCCACCCCTTCCTTAAGCAAATTTTGCCGCGCAGTTTCTACCGGGGCAAAATGGAGACGGGCAATGACACCCGCTACCCGGCGGTTGGCCTCTTCAGGCCAGGGGGAATACAGATTGCCCGTGCGCAACCCAGCCTCAACGTGCCCTACGGGAATACGATGATAAAAACCGGATAAACTGGCCGCCATGGTTGTGGTGGTGTCTCCATGCACCAACAACCAATCGGGGCAAAAACTTTTAAACACCTCACGCAGCCCAAACATCACCGCCGAGGTGATGTCGGTCAAATCCTGCCCCGACCTCATGATGTCAAGGTTAAAATCGGGCCGCATCTCAAACAACTCCAGCACCTGCTGGAGCATCTCCCGGTGCTGGGATGTCACACAAACCCTGGCATCCACCCCCGACCTTCGGGCCAGACTCTGCACCAGAGGGGCCATCTTGATCGCTTCCGGACGGGTCCCGAATACGGTTAAAATTTTCAACATAGGCACCGACTTTTCCCGTCTGGATACGCTTTTCCTAAAACGTCAAAATCACATCCCCAATCTCAACCCTTCCCCCCAAACCGATCTTTGACCGCCGAAGACATACCCGGAGTAAAAGCGGCATCCCGCTCGATTAAATCCCATTTATCCCTGAACCAGGCAATCGTCTCGGCAAATCCCTCATCAAACGCAACCTTAGGCTCATAACCGATCAGACGCCTAGCCTTGTCCACCGAAGCCAGCAAACGGCTCTTGGTATCCCACTTGCGGCGGGAGGCAATCGTCACTTTGGATTTTCCGCCAGTCGCCGCCACCACCTTGTTGGCCAAATCAACAATTTTGGTTTCAGCCCCCGAAGCCAGATTAAAATCTTCACCCACCGCCGCTTCGTAATACCCAGCCCGTAGCAACCCATCCACCAAGTCAGTCACGTAGGTAAAATCCCTGGTTTCCTCACCCGTACCCGTAATAGGCAGCGTCTCCCCCTTCAAACCCCAATAAAGAAAGTTCGGGATGACGTTACGATATTGCCCCGGAACCTCCCCCGGTCCGTAAGAGTTGAAAAAACGGGCTTTGACAACCGGCAACTCAAAATGGTTGAAATAGAAGTTGCAATAAAGCTCGCCAAGCATTTTTGTGATCTGATACGGCGACGAAAGGTTCATGGACATGAACTCCTCCGTCAATGGCAGAGGCGCGGCACTGCCGTAGATGGAACAACCGGAGGAGGCATAAACGAACCGGGAAATTTTGCCAAGCGTCGCATATTCCAAAAGCTTCACCGATCCCATGCCATTGACGTGCAAATCCCTTTCCGGATAGTCGATGGAATTTTGATTGGCAAAAAACGCCGCCAGATGAAAAACGACATCGGGCTTTTCGGTAAAGACCCTCTTAAGATCAATATCGTTGGTAATATCACCGCGAACGAATAAAATATTGGGCAATACCGGAATGTTCCAGGTATAGGACGAATACAGGTTATCCAGGATAATCACCATCCGGGCACCCGCCTCCCCCAACTTTTTACACAGGTTGCTGCCTATGGCCCCGGCCCCTCCGGTCACCAGAATGGTCTTTCCTTTATAATAATTCAAATATTCAGACACATTTCTCTCCGCATGAATTGAAACCGGCATCCCGCGAACAAATCACAGGTTTGAAGTTTACCAAAGAAACCCCCACTTCCCAAGGCTCGACTGCAACATGGAGAACGATCATCCCTTACTTGGCCGACTTGTTTTTTTTCGTCCAAAGAAATTTGACAACCAACTCCCGCACCATCAACGCGATAAAGATCGAACCGGTGGTCAGGTAGCGTTTCCAAAGACGACGTGGTTCCTGAACCAACCGAAAAAACCATTCCATGCCGATGCTGCTGACCCACTGGGGGGCAAGCACCGTATGACCAGCCAACACATCCACCCCACCTCCCACACCCACCACCACTGGTACACTGTAGGTGGATCCGTTTTGGTCGATGATGCGCTCCTTCATGGGGGAACTCATGGCAACAAAAACCACATCAGGTTTTTTTTGGCGCACATCCTCCAAAACCGGTTGATCATCTTTGAAATAACCATGATGCCAACCCACAACGGAGCACCCGGGAAACCGTTCTCGGGCATTTTCCACCGCCTTCGCCAAAACCTCCGGCTTGGCACCAAGAAAATAACACCGGTACCCTTTGCCCTGAGTGACCTCCAAAAAACGTAGCATCAGCTTGGCGGTACCCACCGGGCTTTTGACGGGATTTCCCAACAGCCTCGCCGCCCACATCCCCACGGTACCATCGACAGTCAAAATGTCGGTATTTTCATAGGTGCGCTTCAGGCTGGCATCGTCCAGGGATTTGACAATCAATTCCACC
>Ga0206226_1000027_pt1 | contig 11478 bp, 8 predicted proteins | sample MancosC3_FD_155478 | JGI IMG/M metagenome (GOLD analysis project Ga0206226, IMG submission 155478) | Subsurface sediment microbial communities from Mancos shale, Colorado, United States - Mancos C3 | ecosystem: Environmental > Terrestrial > Deep subsurface > Rock core/Sediment | place: USA...
AATCCTCAACCGGGAGCATGTGTGCAAGATCATGGAACAGATCGGTGAGGCAAAATATGTTTTACAAAAAGATCTGGGTGAAAAGTTGGCCCTGAAGCCGGCCAATCTGACGCGCATTTTGAATCAGTTGGAAGATTGGGAACTGATCTCCCGGCACAAAGTGGGACGTGAAAAATATTTAACCTTCGGGCCACGGGCACTCGATTATTTTCCCGATGCTGGTAGAGAGAAACGCATTGCTGCGGCGGCAGCGGGACAGAATTCTTCTTCAAAAGAAATGGGGGGAATTCAGGATGTGTTTAAAAGTCCGTTCCCAAATGTGGTTGTGGTTGACTTTAAAAGCGCGGCATGAAGGCAATAGGTCATTATATGAAAGTTTACACCTTCTATTCATTCAAGGGAGGAGTTGGGCGCACGGCACTTTTGACTCATCTTGCTGTGCAGTGGGCCGACAGGGGGCGCGTCGTGGTGGTGGTGGATATGGATATCCATGCCCCCGGCATCAGCTATTCCCCCAACCTGCGTAAACATCCCGATGAAAAATTGAATGAATTGGGCGTCGGTGATTTGCTTGCCGAATTCTATTCTAGTCGGGATCTTGAAAAAGGCACTTTTAATTTTTACCCCCCGAGCAAACTTTTACGCGACAGGAAGTCCGATGATCCCAAAGGAATATGGGGATCCAACGGGCGTTTTCTTGTATTGCCGGCAGGTAAAACCAACCAGTTTCAGATTCAAAAATTCAGTGAATCGAGAACCCACAAAGTTCCCCCCAAGGAAGGACGTGCAAACGAAAGCCTGGAAGAATGGGCGTTGCGTTTTTATGCGCAAAAATTTATTGAAGATTTGGCGGCGTTCAAGCCGGAAGGGGCTGATCGTGGAGTTGATTATGTGCTCATCGATTGTTGTCCCGGTTATCTGGATTTGGTGGATTTAACCATGGGATATATGGCAGACCGGATCGTTCTGGTCTCCGGCCTGAATCACCAAAACATTGCCGGTCTTGATGAAACATTGAAAAGTCTCCGTGATGAGAACATACGGCTAGGTTTGTATTCCTCCAAGGCAATGATTATTTTTTCCCCCGTTCCCTCGCATTTTCATGATCAACCAGAGACCAGGGAGGCGTTGCAACGGGGGGTGGATGTGGTTAAGAGTTATTGCTTGCCTTTGGATGACGATTCCCGGGAGGGGGTGCCCAGGAAGGAACTGTTTCCTCCCATGTTTACCCTTCCCTATACGCTGCACTTGGCTATTTCCGATAAACCTTTGCAACGGGATCGGGTGTTGGGAGAATTGCCCCCCTATTGGGAAAGAATTTATGAAATTGTCGATGAACTGGATTCTCAAAGCACTTCCGATGAGATCAGGCGGAATCTCAACGCCGCATGCAACAGTGAGGAAAAACATTGACAAAAATAAGCATCGGCATGAGCCTCCAATCGGGGGCTTGGGGTGGGGGAAATCAGTTTGGCAAGGCTTTGACGCAATACCTGGGAGACCAGGGGGAACGGGTGAGCCATGACCTGGAAGACCGGGATTTGGATATCATTCTGTTGGCCGAACCCGATGCCCGGTTGCGTATCTCCGCCTATGACCATCGTGATATCCTCCTCTATCTCCTGCTGAAAAATCCCAACGCCATCGTTGTCCACCGCATCAACAACACCAGCGAAGCCCGTGACGACCTTGCCAAAACATTCAATCATTATCGCATTCACGCCAACCAAATCGCCGACCACACCGTCTTCGTCAGTCAATGGGTCAAAGATCGTTACCTGGAATCCGGTTTTAATCGTTTGCGTCCCTGGAGTGTCATCCTCAACGGCGGCGATCATCACCTTTGGCAACCTGGAGAACCCCCCCAAAAAAAACAGGAAAAACTATTAAAACTGGTGACCCATCATTGGAGCAACCATTGGAACAAAGGCTTTGACGTTTACCAACAATTGGATCGATTGCTCGCCGATCCCCAATGGGCAGAGCGGATTGAATTTACCTATATTGGTCGCGTGCCTAAGGATTTTCATTTTGAACGGGCGCGCCTTATCGAACCGCTCTCGGGGGAGGCCCTCGCCCAGGAGTTGCGCCGACACGATGCCTATATTACCGCCGCCAGGCACGAATCGGGGGGGAACCACAACCTGGAGGCGGGGTTGTGCGGTTTGCCATTGCTCTACCTTGACAGCGGCTCCATGGTCGAATACTGCAATGGTTATGGGATTGAATATACCCCCGAAACCTTGGAGGCCAAACTGGAAGAAATGCTCCAGACTTTCCCGCAGTGGGCCGCACGCATGGTCGGTTTTCCGCATACCGCCCAACGCATGTGCCAGAACTACCATGACCTTTTTCAACAGTTGCTGGCCCAGAGACCCCGGATTTTGGCCCAGCGTCGATGGTTGCGGCGTATCCCCTGGATTTTGTCTACTCTGACCAAAAAAAACCGGCCTCCCCCATGAATCACCCTACCGTCCCACCGAACGAGCATTGGCCGAATCTGCAAAAAACCATTGAAAAAACCCCGGTTCCCCCCGCCCCGCCGCAATCTTTCCTTACCCGAAGCCTCGGAAAGTGCCTTCCTGGGATATTTGTCAAACGGGTGAGAAAAAAAATTCCCAAGGGAGTTTATATTCTGCTCTATCACAGCGTCGTCGATCCCAACCAGCGTGAATTGTGGGAACAGGGTTATCGCAAAGGGGAGACGACCATTTTACAGTTGCAAGAACAACTGAAATTTATGCTGTCCCATATGCCCGCCGTTGCCTTGAGTGAACTGCCAGGTTTGTGGGCCAACGGGAGTCTTGAGAAATCTGTTTTCGCGGTGACCTTTGATGATGGATTCACCAACAATCTGACCCAGGCGGGTCCCATTATTCAACAATTGGGGTTGCATCCGACTGTTTTTGTCTGTTCCGAGTTTGCCCGGAAACGCCAAAGTTTGTATCGAGTTCTGGCGGGGGTGTTGGTGCTTAAAGGATACGCGGCGCGGTTGGCGGCGAACCTGCGTGCGCAATTGCCTGGACAGGATTGGCCTGATGATGGGGCGGCACTCCAAAGCCTGATGAAAGGCCATTACGCCGCCGATGTGATGGAGGAGGTGACCGACGCAACCTACCGGGAATGCTTGGGAGATCCCAACCACCTTAACGTACACTTGGATCGGGATGGGGTGGAGCGGTTGCATCGCGCAGGCTGGGAAATCGGCAACCATACCCGCGCCCATCGTCTCCTCTCGCATCAAACCCCTGACCAAGTGGCCATGGCCATCGAAGACAATAGCCACTATTGGGAACAACAAAAAATTCCATTGATCCATTTTTTGGCCTATCCCGTGGGTCGCGCCATCGATGTGGGACCGGGGGTGCATGCCTGGTTGCAACGGTATCCCCATATGCACGGCATGTTTGGCAATGGTGGCATCAATTTTTCGTTGCGCCGTAACGAATGGCTACGCTTTAGCCTGGGGGAGCAGACAAGTTGGGACGGGTGTGAAAAAATAATGCTCCATCAGATTCGGCGTACCCAAAGTGCCCTGGAAAATCTTGCCTGACCGACCTACCCCAGGAACGCTTTTTCCAACACCCACCGTCGCCGCAACCAGGGGGATCGGCACAGACTTTCAACCAGGGTGCGGCGGAAGGATTGGGGCAGTTTTTCCAGGATTCCCCCCATTTTTGTGATCAAACCATGGCCCTGGAGGCGTGCCAATTGTCGGGTATGGTCGTTGGCTTCGCTATCGCCCGATGGTTGGGAAAGGATAAAATTGGCCGCCAGGGAACCACTGCGGACGGCGGGTCCAATTCCTTCACCACTGAAATCCCGTGCCAGGCCGGCGGCATCGCCCACCAATAGATGGTTGCGACCCGCCAACGGTTGCCGCAATCCGCGCCAGAGGGCATAAGAATGGCCGATGAACGGGGCCAGCTTCCAGGAGGGGTCCAGGGTGCCTGCGCGTTGCAGACGTTCCAGGAAACGTTGCCGGCGCATGGGAATGGCAGGTCCGCCACCCAACGCCCCCACCCCAATGTTTAGATGATCCCCCTTGGTAAAATACCAGGCATATCCATCTGCTTCCGGTTCGGGAAACAGCACCGGCAGACCGGTCCCCAGCCCGGAATTTTCCAGTTGGCGGATACCTATGGGGGTTTCGCTCGTTTGTGATGCGACCATGGTGCGGTGTTGCCAAAATGATTTCCCCCCCACGGCGCGTGCGACCGGGCAGCTTGCACCACCGGCACCCACAACCCATTTTCCACGGACCTGGGTTGCGCCCACAACGACGAGGGCATCATCCTGTCCGAGTTCAACCCGATCCACCCGCCGTCCCAGCCAGATTTCCGCCCCCGCCGCCCTGGCCCGTTGCAGGAGAAAATCATCCAGCTCCCGCCGCAAAATGCCGTAGCTCACCGGGTTGGGCCAGTGGGTGACGTGCAAACCATCGTGAAGACCAATGGCGACACGGGTGATGGGAACCAAAAGATGGGGATAGGTGGTTGCGTCAAACGCCATGGCCTGCATGGCAGCACAGGTGATCCAGCCGGCACAGGGTTTGGAGCGGGGAAACGTTTTGGCTTCGATGAGCAGGACTTCACATCCGGCCAAAGCCAGCTTCCATGCCGTCATGGATCCACCCGGTCCCCCGCCGACAACGATGATCTGGCGATGGATCCGCTGGCTCACAAAATTAAATTTCGAGGTTGAATGATCGAGCTTTCAAAACTCTCATCATCCTTCGGTATCGCCAGGAGGTGGTCGATAAACGAAGGAAGATGCCTTTTTTCGAGACATTGCAGGCGTTCGTATTCTTCGGTGGCGATAACGACGACAGCAGGGATGCCACGCTTGGTAACCGTCTGTGGGTAACCTTGCTGCGCGGCTTTAACGACACGGCTGAAGCGATTTTTGGCATCTTGCAGGGACCATTGAGTTTGCGACATGGAATGGACCTCCAGTTGGTTGTTCAGCTTGAATATCTGGCTGAGTTTTGAAACGTTTTTTCGCCCATGTCAACCCAAACCGACAGGGTCAGCCGGTAGGGTTTTTCCAATGGTGCGGCGATAATTGCGGGTCATTTGATCATGATTCCTTGACCAGGGGCCCTAAACAGTCCGACCATCCCCACCCAAATCCACCTTAACCCATGCCCCATCGATCTGTCCTGCAAGCCGATGGTGGTTGTTACTGACGCCTTATGGATCCAAGCCCGTTCGCTTCCCTGTTTTCCAAACTGTTGGCTCCCCTGCCCAAAACACCTGGTCACCCTTTCGGTGTGCTGAAAGATTTGCCGGGGGCGACGCTGAGTTTGTTTGTCAAAGAGTGGGCGGCGACCCGCACAAGCCCCCTGGTCATCGTCACCGGAAAAACCACACGGGCCGAGGCTATCTATCGAGAGTTGTTGTTGTTTCAGGGGGATCGACACCGTCCCGTCGCCATTCTCCCTTTTCCGGCGTGGGAAATATTGCCGTTTGAACCTTTGTCACCCTATGGTCCCATCGTCGGTGAACGCATTGCCACCCTGTATCGTCTGACCCAAATGCTTGGATTTGGCGTGGTTCGCCCCGAAAATAATGCGGGATACCAACAAGCCATCATCATTACGACCCCCATGGCCCTGATGCAAAGACTCATGCCCCGGCATCTCTTGGCGCAACATGGATTTGCCATCCGGGAATCGGATCAGATTGATCTTCCCGCCTTCAAACAATTTTTAATCGCCTCCGGCTACCGATCCTCCGCCCAGATTGAAGAACCGGGTGAATTCGCCGCGCGTGGTGGCATCATCGATCTGTTTCCTCCCGGCTATGAAGAACCGGTGCGGGTGGAACTTTTTGGCGACCAGGTGGAAACCATCCGCCATTTTGACATCCAAACCCAACGTTCCACCCAAAGAAATTCCAAGGTTGAGACCTTGCCCATGAGCGAGGTTCTTTTGACCGAGGAGACCATCCGTTGTTTTCGCACTTTCTACCGGGAAACCTTTGGCGGCAAGGCGGCCAGCGATGAAATTTACAAGGTGGTTTCCACCGGGGGAAAATTTCAGGGGATGGAGCGGTTTTTGCCGCTGTTCTACGACACCACCGACCTTTTGGTCGATTATCTTCCCGAAGGCAGCCAAATTCTTCTCGATGCCGATGTGGAACCGGCTGGGGTCGCTTTCGAGGAAAAAGTGAATAACCAAAGGGAATTGTTGCTCAAGGAAGAAGATGCGTCCCATCTGCGCCTGTTGCCGGTCCACCGATTCTATATCACGGCACAGCAACTTTTTGCATCTTTGGCGCATTTTCAGGTACTGCAAATCAAGGACAATCCCGATGAACCTGGTTGTTCTCTGGGATTTGACCGCGTTCCCGATTTTTTTGATCCTGCCGGCGAGGATGTTCTGTCGGGACATTCCGTGGTGGAACGGGTTGTCAACTTTATTCAGACGCAACAAAAACAGCAGCACCGCATTGTGATTTCCACCCGTTCCATGGGGCAACGGGATCGGGTGGCCGAATTGCTGGCCGATCATGGTCATAAGACTGAAAGTGCCGCAAGTTGGCAGGATGCCCTGTTGGTTTCTTCCAAGCGTATACAATTGGTTTTGGGGGACTTGGCCAGTGGTTTTGTCCATGCGGGTCTGCGACTGGCGGTCTTCAACGAAGACGCCGTTTTGGGAACCAGGGCACGTCGCAAACATACCGATCCCCAATACCTGGACCGTATCCTGGCCACCTTTCGCAATTTGAAGGAGGGCAGTTTTGTCGTTCATGCCGACCATGGCATTGGTTGTTTCGGGGGATTGCATACTTTGGCGGTGGGGGGGATTCAAAACGATTTTCTCCTTTTGACCTACGCCGGGTCGGATAAACTCTACGTGCCGGTGGAAAACCTGGACCGGGTCAGCAAATACGCCGGGTCTGACGAAGTGATTCTGGACAAACTGGGGGGGACTAAATGGAAAAAAACCCGCCAAAAGGTCCAGAAAAAATTATTGGAAATGGCGGCGGAACTGGTCGAAGTGCAAGCCAAGCGTGAAACCGCCAAAGGAATCCGGTTTTCCAGTCCCCATGCCGTGGACCATGAATTTGCCACTGCGTTTCCCTACGATGAAACTCCCGATCAGGCCCAGGCCATCGAAGCGGTATTGTCGGACATGGCCTCGTTGCGTCCCATGGACCGGTTGATTTGCGGCGATGTCGGGTTTGGCAAGACCGAGGTGGCTTTGCGTGCGGCGTTTCGTTGCGTCATGGATGGCAAGCAGGTGGCCGTTCTTACCCCCACGACCATTCTGGCGCAACAACACTACGAAACTTTTTCCCGACGGTTTTCCCCCTATCCCGTCAACGTCGCCATGATGTCTCGGTTTCGCACCGCAAAACAAATGGATGAACTTGCGGAAAAAATTGGTGAGGGCAAGGCGGATATTGTCATCGGCACCCATCGCCTGCTGCAAAAGGACATCGCTTTCAAAGATTTGGGGTTGCTCATAGTTGATGAAGAGCAACGTTTTGGTGTCAGCCACAAGGAACGCATTAAAGCCATGCGCGCCAACGTTGATATTCTGACCTTGACCGCAACCCCCATTCCCCGCACCTTGCATATGGCCATGTCGGGCATTCGCGACATATCCATCATTGCCACCCCCCCAACCAATCGCCTGGCAATCCGTACCTTTGTCACTGAATACAATTCCGCCCGTATCCGTGAGGCGATTCTCAGGGAAATTTATCGTGGTGGTCAGGTGTTTTATGTGTTCAACAAGGTCCAGGAAATTGAACGCATGGCCATCCGCATCGCAGAACTGGTCCCCGAAGCCAAAATCGGCATCGCCCACGGTCAAATGCCCGTTGGTCGCCTTGAACGGATCATGGTGGCCTTTTATCGCCAGGAATTCAACTTGTTGCTGTGTACCACCATCATTGAGAACGGGGTTGACATTCCCAGTGCCAATACCATCATCATCCATCGGGCCGATCATTTTGGTCTGGCCCAATTGCACCAGTTGCGCGGACGGGTGGGGCGTTCGCGACACCGGGCTTATGCCTATCTGCTCACCCCCCCCATTCAGGCCCAATCCGCCGATGCTCGTAAACGTCTGGAGGCCATCGAAGCTTTGGGGGAGTTGGGATCGGGTTTCATGCTTGCCAGCCACGACATGGAAATTCGTGGCGTAGGCAACGTGTTGGGGGAAGAACAATCGGGACACATCAAGGAAATAGGTTTTGAACTGTACAACCAAATGTTGAAGGAAGCGGTGGAGGCTTATGGTGCGGGGACGATGGCCGATCGGGGTGGCAGCCCCCAGGAGGAAGAAATTGTCCCCATCATCAATCTGAATCTTTCCACCAACATTCCCGACACTTACATCACCGACATGAATTTACGATTGACCATGTACAAACGGGTGGCCGAATTAAAAACGCCTGATGAAACAGCGGAGATGAAGGTGGAGTTTACCGATCGTTTTGGCTCTCTGCCCGATTCGGTGGAAAATTTATTGAAGGTGGTGGCCATCAAGCGAAGGTGTATCAAACTCAAGGTACTCAAACTGGAAGCGGGTCCCAAAGGGGCCGTCCTGACCTTTCATTCCCAGCCCAACATTCAGCCTGCCGTTTTGATCGACATGATTCGCCAGGGTGGAGGTTCGGTGGTGTTTAACCAGGAGAAAAATCTGCTTACTTTTCGTGAGCGGTACTGGGAAGATCCTCTGTTGCGCCTGCAACATTTGGAACGGATGCTCGATTTTCTTGGGGGAAAAAAGTCTGGGGTTGCGCCGACTAAAATCCTTTAAGGGGCAAATTTCAACCTAGTGTCGAATTTTGCACATGTTGATCCTTTCGGAAAAAAAATTACATTTTCTTTTATTGATATTTAAAATCAAAATGTTATGAACATTTTGTCCCCATTTTTTTCTTTAATTCGCGGGCAATCTGGAAAAAAAAATAACACAGGCAAGGGATTTCCGACGATTCTGTATTGTATCGTATTGATATTTAATGATATTAAAATATGGTCCGAATCTTGATAATACGTTAATAGAAGGTTGCTCAGGCAGGATGGTAGTGCTGGACACAGTGTGCGGGATTTGTTTTTGACTTAACCGGTGTGGGCTTCCCGGTTGACGTGAGGATGTGAGATGAAAGTCTCCGTCCTTGCCAGGGACGGGCGTACCCCCCTTCATCCGTCCCTGGCTTAGCTCCTTCGTGAGCTGTTTGACATAGGTTGTGTTTATTCACGCCTATGGCCAGGGGCCGGTTACCCTCTCCCCCCTCTATCGGCCCCTGGCTTTTTTTTTCTCTTGTGCTGGTTTAGCGGAAATCCGACAAAAGGCCATTTCCGATAGCCGTCTTTTCGATATTCGTGATAAATTGTTATTATCGCGGCTTTTTCTCGCTCTTCCAACCAAAGAATTCCTTTAGAGTAGAACCGTTGTGGCAATGGCTCTGGCCGTAGCGGTCGCACCAGTTGTAGAACTTGTCGTGGCCAATTCTTGCCCAACTAAGAAGATGCCATTATGGACCTCTGGGGCAACCCACGAACGTATCAGGCTTAAACGACAATGCTTGACTTTAAAGCTATCAACCCCACATAATGCCGCCGGATCTTCGGGGATGTTGTTTCGAGACGTGGTGCTCCGGGCGGGATTGTCTGCCGGTTTTTTTGGGCCGTTAGCTCAGTTGGTAGAGCAGCTGACTCTTAATCAGCGGGTCGCAAGTTCGAGCCTTGCACGGCCCACCAATAAAAACAGGGGTTTAACCCCACCCGCCAGACGTTCACGTTTCGGAGGCGGCAGCCCGCCAAGGTTTTGGTTTTTGCCCGAAGGGCGGCATGTTCCGACTGAAGCCCCCCATGATTGGACCGATTCTTGTCCTGGATACGAAAAACGTTTGGATTCGTGAACCCTTTAAAGCTTTGGGAGCACGGATGCCAACCATGGGACTGGGTCCAGAGTTGCATGCTTGGCACTGGTTGGCTAACCCCAAGGCGGTGCCACAGGTCGGCTGGTCACAACACAAAATTTTTCTTCCATCCCACGCCTTGGGTCGGTTCTCCCACTGGATGTCGCCGCTGACCGGATTGGCCATCCGCCGGGTTTGTCCCAATCCCGGAGCGGTTGTCCTTACCTTTCCCAATCAATGGGGCATTTTGTCCGGGTTGCGTTGCCCTTGGGCGATCTATTACGCCAGCGATGATTTTTCCACCGCCTATGGTTGGTCCAGCGATCATGTCCGAACCTGGGAAAGCCGTATCGTTACAAAAGTGCAACGGGTCATTGTGGTGTCAAAAGCATTGGCGGAACGGTTTGAAATGTTGTACCACATGCCCCGGGATCGCATTCTCATTGTCCCCAATGGGGTACCGGAAGCCGCCATTCCCCAACAGTTTTCTTCCATTCCTCTACCCTCTCCACAACCTGTACCTTCCACCTTCAGGCCTTTGGCGGGGGTTCTGGGAACTTTTTCCAGTCGGTTGCATATTGCCTGGTTGCGTCAGGCGGTGGAAACTTTGCCTTGGCTCCATTGGGTTTTTGTTGGGCCTGTCGAAAACATTCATCCCGAAGATCAGGTCGATTTTATTTATCTTCAATCGCATCCGCGCTGCTGTTTTACAGGGTACATTCCCTATGAAAGACTGTTTGATTTTGCCGCATCTTTCGATGTTGCGTTGATTCCCTTCAAAAATGAAGGGATTAACCCCGCATCCAGTCCGGTACGGTTGTTTTGTCAACTGCCGTTCGGCCAGCCCATTCTGGCGACCCCTGGTTGCCGCCAACTCGAAGAGTTTGAACCTTGGGTCACTATGTGCCGAACCCCGGTACAACTGACGGAAACCCTTGTATCATTGGCAGCGCGGCAATTTGATGATGGTTTGCGTGCGGCGCGCTTTGGGGAGTCGAAATTCCACACATGGGAAAAGCGTGGAGAAAAATTGGCGGAGATGTTTGCTTGAAAATGGATTGATTTCCGACTCTTGAAACTGACAGGTGGGAGAAAACGGCCATGCAAAATCGATACGCCATGGTCATGGTCATCAACGAGATGGACTTTCCCCACGGCACGGAAACTCTGGCTGCTCTGGTGATGGAAGAGGCGGTTCGGCGTGGTTGGCGGGTGGATTTGTTCAGTGCGTGTTATCACCCTGGCCGCTCGGCATGGCGGACATTTTTGGACCACGCCGGTGTACGGGTGCATCAACCCGGCTTTTGGTTTTTGACCGGTCGGCTGGCACCCCATTATTGGCTGGCCTGGCGTCTGTGGTGGTTTGTGCGCCGTCATCGTCCCACCCTCGTCTGGTCTCCCGACAACGCCCAAATGACCTGTGCCGCCCTGGCGATCATGCCTGTCGATGCCCCCCCTTTTTTTGTGCATGATCCGGGCGAGGCTTCAGCCCGCACCCCTCATTACCACCCCCTCTGGTTTCAGGTTTGCGCTCGAATCTCCGGTCTGTCGGTACATGGTCGCCGTCAGTCCCTTGGGGCTGCCGACCATTATC
>Ga0206226_1000028_pt1 | contig 11388 bp, 6 predicted proteins | sample MancosC3_FD_155478 | JGI IMG/M metagenome (GOLD analysis project Ga0206226, IMG submission 155478) | Subsurface sediment microbial communities from Mancos shale, Colorado, United States - Mancos C3 | ecosystem: Environmental > Terrestrial > Deep subsurface > Rock core/Sediment | place: USA...
CACATGGCAGCCAAAGAAGTAAGATTCAGTGAAAACGCCCGTGGAAGAATGCTTACGGGTGTCAACATACTCGCCAACGCCGTCAAGGTGACCCTGGGACCCAAAGGACGCAATGTGGTTCTCGACAAATCCTGGGGCGCGCCGAGGGTGACCAAGGATGGCGTCAGTGTAGCCAAGGAAATCGAGCTTGAGGACAAGTTTGAGAACATGGGCGCACAGATGCTCAAGGAAGTTGCTTCCAAGACTTCCGACGTGGCGGGTGACGGCACCACCACCGCCACCGTTCTGGCCCAGTGCATCATCCGCGAAGGGTTGAAGGCCGTTGCGGCGGGCATGAATCCCATGGATTTAAAACGCGGCATTGATTCCGCAGTGGAGGAAGTGATCTCCGCCCTGCGCAAAAGCTCCAAAGAGGTTACCAGTTCCGAAGAAATTTCCCAGGTGGGTGCCATTTCCGCCAATTCCGACCCTGAAGTTGGCCGCATGATTGCCGAGGCCATGGACAAGGTGGGCAAGGAAGGGGTGATCACCGTCGAGGAAGCTAAGGGATTGGATACCACGCTGGACGTGGTGGAAGGGATGCAGTTTGACCGGGGCTATCTTTCCCCCTATTTCGTCACCAATGCCGAAAAAATGATGGTGGAGATGGACAATCCTTCCATCCTGCTGGTAGAGAAAAAGGTCAGCAATCTGCAGCAGATTCTGCCCATCCTGGAAAGTGTGGTGCAGTCGGCCAGACCGCTGTTGATCATTGCCGAGGATGTGGAAGGCGACGCCCTGGCGACCCTGGTTGTCAACAAATTGCGTGGTGGTTTGAAGGTTTGCGCCGTCAAAGCCCCAGGATTTGGTGACCGTCGCAAAGCCATGTTGGAAGATATTGCCATTTTGACGGGTGGGACGGTAGCATCGGAAGATTTGGGGGTCAAACTGGAGAATGTCACCCTTGACATGCTCGGGAAGGCCCGCTCCGTCATCATCACCAAAGATGAGACCACCGTCATTGACGGTAACGGCCAAAAAGAACAGATCAAGGCCCGCGTTGCGCAAATCCGCGTCCAAATCGAAGAAACCACGTCGGATTATGACAAGGAAAAGCTCCAAGAGCGTTTGGCCAAACTGGCCGGTGGTGTTGCGGTCATCAAGGTGGGTGGAGCCACTGAGGTTGAAGTGAAAGAGCGCAAGGATCGTGTCGATGACGCCCTGCACGCCACCCGCGCTGCTGTCGAAGAAGGGATCGTCCCCGGTGGTGGTGTCGCTTTGTTGCGGGCACGCAAAGGGTTGGAAAACCTCAAGGTGGCCAACGAAGATCAACGGGTGGGGATCAACATTGTCCGCCGCGCCCTGGAAGAACCTGTTCGTATCATCGCTGAAAACGCCGGTGCCGAAGGTTCCGTGGTGGTCAATAAAATCATGGAATCCTCTTCCGACAGCTTTGGCTTTGACGCCGCCAAGGATGAATATACCGATCTGGTCGTCCGTGGCGTCATCGACCCGGCCAAGGTGGTTCGCAGTGCTTTGCAAGCTGCCGCTTCGGTTGCGGGTTTGATGATTACCACCGAAGCCATGGTTGCTGAACTGCCCAAGAAGGATTCACCGGGTGGTGGTGGCGGTGGTGGCGGTGGCATGGATGGCATGGGTGGCATGGGTGGCATGGGCATGTAAGTTTCAAAATCAAGCCCTGGGGCTTTCGTCCTGCCCCTTTGAAAAATGTAAAATAATTGTCGAAACACAAACTTTGGAGGCTGCTGCCTTCAGACATTCGCCGGGGGGGAGTCATCCCCCCCGGATCTTTTTGATGGTCTTGGACTTTCGCATATTCGCTGTTGCAATTCTTCTAATAGATGTTTACCCTCCCCCCTAGGCTTCTCTTGTAACCCGAAAAGGTCAGCGTCCATGGAAATTTTTAACTTGATTCCACTAGGATTCTTGGGGTGGGTCGTTTTTAATGCTATTCGTCGTGGCCATCGACATTCATATACGGAAAATTATTTTAAAGTGCACAAAAAGAAGACTGGCGTTAAGTTTCGCAATTTTTTTGGCATCCCCAACGCCAACCTTAAATAATCAGGAAAAGATGCAAGGAGACATGACATGGCCGGTAAGCGCATCGGGGTTGTGTTGTCTGGGTGCGGAGTCTATGACGGTAGCGAAATTCATGAAGCCACTCTGACCCTTTTCTTTTTGGATCGCGCTTCGGCCCAAATTATCGCCATGGCCCCCAACATCCCCCAGCACCATGTTATCAACCATTTGACCGGCGAAGTCACCAACGAAACCCGCAATTGCCTGGTGGAATCGGCCCGCATCACCCGTGGCCAAGTGCGCGACATGGCCGGTGTCAAAGCCGATGAGTTGGACGCCATTATCCTCCCCGGCGGGTTTGGCGCAGCCAAAAACCTTTCCAGCGTTGCCTTCGACGGACCCAATGCGACAGTAAACCCGGACGTGTCCCGATTGCTGTTGGACATGGTCAAGGCCAAAAAGCCCATCGGTGCCTTGTGCATTACCCCAGCAGTCCTCTCCAAGGTTTTGTCGGGGAAAGGGGTGGTACTGACCATCGGCGACGATGCCGGTGTGGCCGGAGCCATCGAAAAAATGGGCAACAAACACCAGGAAAGCGGTTATGATGGAATCGTCGTCGATGCCGACAACCGTATCGTAACCACCGCCGCCTATATGTGTGCCTCCTCCATCGGCGAGGCGGGACAAGGAATCGAAAAGCTGGTAGCTAAAATCATGGAAATGGTTTCTAAGTGAAAGCCCGGCTCATTCACGCCTCCTCGGAAACTTCGGCGGATTTATTCTACGCCACCCGTTTTTTTGCCCCGGACCCCTTTCTCTACCTTCAGGAAGCGAATGCGGGAAAAACCCATCTGCTGACATCTTCCCTCGAAATAGACCGGGCCAGACGGTGTGCGCGGGTGGATCATGTGCACGATTGGGCCGGCATTCGCGCCCATTTCAAGGAATTCTTTCCTCATAGAATTGTCGATGAAGCGGTCTTGATTGCCCATTTTCTCAAACAATTAGGCATTCACAAGGTCGAAGTACCTTTTACATTTCCCCTGGGTTTGGCGAGCCGGCTTAAAGAATTGCGGATTGATGTGGAGCCGCTCTATGAGGTTTTCTGGCCGCAGCGCGCGATCAAAACCCCCGAAGAAATTGCCCATATCGAGTCCGCCCTTGGAATGACCGCCCGTGCCATGAATCATGGCATTGAAATGATTCGCCGGGCATCCATTGATTCACAGGACATGTTACACCTTGATGGTGCCCCTTTGACCAGTGAGCGGGTTCGTGGAGAAATCAACGCCCAATTGGTGCGGGAGGGGGCCATGCCCAATCATACCATTGTCACCGGTGGTGTTCAGGGGGCGGATCCCCACGAGAAAGGCCACGGGCCCCTTTCCGCCCACGCCCCCATTATTCTGGATGTCTTTCCACGGGTGGAAGCCACCGGCTATTGGGGCGACATGACCCGCACGGTGTGTCGTGGACAGGCCCCTGATCGGGTTCGTCGGGCCTGGGAAGCCGTACGCCAAGCCCAGGAGGTCGCCTTTGCCTTGATCCGTGACGGTGTGGACGGCAGGATGGTCCACGATGCCGTCACCCAACACCTTACCGATGCCGGTTTTGCCACCGGACCGCTCCCCGATGGGCGTCAGGGAGGGTTCTTCCACGGCACCGGCCACGGCCTGGGATTGGAAATCCATGAAACCCCCCGCATTGGCCAAAAAGATCAATTCCTGGTTGCGGGTCATGTGGTTACCGTCGAGCCTGGACTCTATTACCCCGATATGGGGGGGGTACGCATCGAGGATGTTGTTGTTGTTGAGTCGAATGGTTGCCGCAACCTGACAGTTCAGGAAAAATTTTTGGAAATCCTGGATTGAATCTCTTGCCCTTCGGGCAAAACAAAAACCTTGGGGGATTCGCCCCCACCCCCCCACAGGCAATGTAGCTTTTTGTTTAAATTAAAAAATATAACCTTTGGGGATTGCATCCCCCAGAGACCTTTTTTCTTTCAATAATTGGGAAAATTTATTTTTCCGATACCTGAACATCTTGCCCTTGCGGTGAATGTGCGCCACAATCTCCGCATGAATAGCGGAGATAAATATTTCATCTGGCAGTTGGCCGATTGGCCGACGATGCGTTACGACCTCACGGTGCTGATGCGTCCGCTGTGTGCGGTCAGTCGCGCTCAGGGGCTGCTGTTGGGCAGACTGGCGGATGTCGGCATGCCGCTACGTGACCAAGCCAGTCTGACTGTGTTGACGGAGGATGTGGTCAAGTCCAGCGAGATCGAGGGCGAACGGCTCAACGTCGATTCGGTGCGTTCCTCTATTGCCCGCCGCCTCGGTGTAGAAATCGGTGCTTTGGCACCGATTGACCGACACATCGAGGGAGTCGTCGAAATGGTACTCGACGCCACCGCCCACAGTGCGGCACCTCTGACCATTGAACGACTGTTTGGGTGGCATGCGGCTTTGTTTCCCACTGGGTACAGCGGGCTGACCAAGATTTGTGTCGGGGTGTGGCGCAACGACGCCTCCGGGCCGATGCAGGTGGTGTCGGGGCCGATACATCGACAATGCGTCCATTACGAAGCACCACCAGCGACGCAACTGGAGGCCGAAATGGCCCACTTCCTGGTATGGGCGAATGACGATACCCCCGAACCCGCCTTGATCAAGGCAGGGCTGGCACATTTATGGTTTGTGACGCTGCACCCTTTCGAGGACGGCAATGGTCGTATTGCCCGGGCGGTGGGCGACCTGTTCCTGGCTCGCGCCGATGGCAGCCCGCAGCGTTTCTACAGCCTGTCGGCGCAGATTCAGCGTGAGCGCAAAGCCTACTATGATATCCTGGAGCAGACTCAGAAAGGCACGCTGGATGTCACCGGCTGGCTGGCGTGGTTCCTAGATGCGTTGCTCCGATCTGTAGAAGGTGCCCAGCATACGCTTGACGCTGTTTTGGTGAAAACGCGTTTTTGGCAACGTTGGGCAGGTACACCGTTGAACGAGCGGCAGGTGAAGCTGCTCAACCGACTTGTCGATGGTTTCCAGGGCAAGCTTACCAGCAGCAAATGGGCAACCATCGCCAAGTGCTCGCCCGATACGGCACTGCGCGACATCAACGAATTGATCGCACTTGGCATGCTGCGCAAAATGATCCGTGGTGGGCGAAGCACGGCTTACGAACTTGTCGATTGAGCGGGCGGAAACCCCCGGCAACGCAAGCAACTATTGTTGCTGGCCATGGTATCATCCAATCACACCCCCTCAATTCCAATACCATCCCCCACCCGCACCATTTTTGCGTGCTGACCTTCGCACAAATGACCAGACAACATCGCCTCTGCCAAACGGTCCTGGATCAAACGTTGAATAACCCGTTTGAGGGGGCGAGCACCAAATTCGGGGTCATAACCCGTTTGCGCAAGAAAATCCCTGGCCTCCGCACTCAATTCCAGAGTCACGCTGTGGCTGGCCAGCAAGGATTCTAAACGCCGCAACTGCACCTCCACAATCGCACCCATGTGCTCCCGTTGCAGAGGGTGAAAATGAATCACCTCATCCAAGCGGTTGAGAAATTCGGGACGAAAATGCCGCTTGAGCAAACTTTCCATGGCCGCCATCTGCAAACCCTCGACCCCCCCGTGGCCATGGAGATCGGACCCCAGGTTGGAGGTCATGATCACCACCACATTTTTAAAATTGACCGTCCGCCCCTGACCATCGGTCAAACGGCCATCGTCCATCACCTGCAACAATATGTTGAACACATCGGCATGGGCTTTTTCAATTTCATCCAACAACACCACCGAATAGGGTTTTCTGCGCACCGATTCGGTCAATTGCCCCCCCTCCTCATATCCCACATATCCCGGAGGGGCACCCACCAGACGCGATACGGCATGTTTTTCCATGTATTCCGACATGTCCAGGCGTACCATGGCGTTTTCATCATCAAACAAAAATTCCGCCAACGCACGCGCCAATTCGGTTTTACCCACACCCGTAGGACCCGAGAACAAAAACACCCCTATGGGACGGTTGGGATCGCCCAAACCGGCACGGGCACGCCGCACCGCCCGCGAAACAGCCGCCAACGCCAACTCCTGCCCCACCACCCTCTGCCCCAAACGCTTTTCCATATCCAACAGTTTGGCCCGTTCCCCCTCCAACATGCGCGCAACCGGCACGCCGGTCCAACGTGACACAATGTTGGCCACATCCTCTTCACCGACCTGTTCCCGCAACAAACGTGGCTGAGGTTGCGGCTGCGAAAGAGTACCGTTGGCCCGGTTTTCATCGCTCATCCGCCGTTCCAGTTCAGGAATGGAACCATATTTCAACTCCCCGGCCCGCGCCAGATCACCCTTACGCTCTGCCTCTGCCAATTCAAGTCTGGCTTTCTCCAGATGTTCCTGAATCTCACGCAAACCTTCGAGGGCGTTTTTCTCCTGTTGCCAACGGGCTGTCAATCCCCGGGAACTCTCCTTATGGTTGGCTAACTCCCGTTCCACCTTCAACAAGCGTTCCCTAGCACCGGCATCGCTCTCCTTGGACAAGGCCATGCGTTCGATTTCCAGTTGCAGCACCTTGCGGTCAATCTCGTCAATCTCCTGGGGTTTGGAGGTCATCTCCATGCGAATTCCCGCCGCCGCTTCGTCGATCAAATCGATGGCCTTGTCGGGCAAAAACCGGTCGGAAATATAACGCTCCGAAAGGGTGGCCGCCGCGACAATGGCGGCATCGGTGATACGCACCCCATGGTGCAATTCATATTTTTCCTTGAGGCCGCGCAGTATGGATATGGTGTCTTCAACCCCGGGTTCCCGCACCAATACCGGCTGAAAACGCCGTTCCAAAGCGGGATCTTTTTCCACATGTTTGCGATATTCATCCAGAGTGGTGGCTCCCACGCAATGAAGATCTCCACGCGCCAGAGCCGGTTTCAACAGGTTAGACGCATCCATGGCACCATCGGCCCTTCCAGCCCCCACCAACGTGTGCATCTCATCGATAAACAAAATAACCCGCCCTTCCGATTCGACAACTTCGCGCAACACCCCTTTCAGACGTTCCTCGAACTCCCCACGAAATTTGGAACCGGCAATGAGTGCTCCCATGTCCAAGGCCGCTATGCGAATGTGTTTCAATGCGTCGGGAACATCGCCCCGAATCACCCGCAAGGCCAATCCTTCAACAATGGCGGTTTTTCCCACCCCTGGTTCACCAATCAACACCGGATTGTTTTTGGTGCGCCGTGACAAAACCTGAATGGTGCGGCGAATTTCTTCATCCCGTCCAATGACCGGATCCAATTTTCCCTTCCGCGCCAATTCGGTCAAATCCCGTGTGTATTTTTCCAGAGTTTGAAATCCCGTTTCGGGATCGGGATTGACTACCCTTTGTCCAGAGCGAAGTTTTAATATGGTGGCCTGCAACCCTTTAAAGTTGATCCCCTGTTGGGTCAACAGGGGGGCCAGTTCCCCTTCTTTTTCCCTGGTCATGCCCAGGAGAAAATGTTCGGTGGATATATAATCATCACGCAGGCCGGCGGCGATGGTTTCGGCATCGGCCCACAACCCCTGCATGCGGCGGGAAAAAATAATCTGCCCCACCCCAGATCCGGCGACCTTGGGAATTCGTTGCAAAAGGGGGGAGAGTTGACCTGACAGGCGGTCGGCAGGCAAGCCGGCCTGGTCGAGAATGGGACGGACCAGGCCATCCTTTTGTTCCACCAATGCCAGCAACAGGTGTTCCGGTTCCAGATGCTGATGTCCGAAACCCGCCGCCAAACCCATGGCTTGTTGAATGGCTTCGCGTGATTTGGTGGTCAAACGATCTTCCCGCATGGACGTTCTCCCTGTAATCAACCTTTGAAATGCCTGTACAACAGGTAGGGATCAAAAGCGAAAACGCAATGCCGCGAAGAAAAAGAACATGATGCCCTGCGGGCAAAAAAACAAAATCAAAACCCTGGGGCTGCGCCCCTAGATCCCCCTTGGGGGGCAGTAAAATCAAAATCAAAGTCAAAATCAAAGTCAAAAGAAAAACCTTGGGGCACTGCCCCAAACCCCGCCGGGGGGGATGATCCCCCCCGGACCCCCGCAAAAATTTTCGCCAAACATCAAGCCCCGATCATGATGCGGCTGGGGTCTTCAATGCACTCCTTGACGCGCACCAAAAACGAAACCGCTTCCCGACCGTCAACCACACGATGGTCATAGCTCAGAGCCACATACATCATGGGACGGGCAGCAATAGAACCATCAGGCATCACCATGGGACGTTGTTGAATCTTGTGCATCCCCAAAATGCCCACCTGGGGAGTGTTCAAAATAGGCGTGGACACCAAAGAACCAAAAACACCACCATTGGTAATAGTAAACGTTCCCCCCTGCAATTCTTCCAGGGTGATCCGACCCGCCTCGGCACGACGTCCGAAATCGACAATTTTTTGCTCAATACCAGCAATGGACAAACCATCGGCCTCACGCAGCACCGGCACCACCAAACCGTGACTACTACCCACGGCGATGCCAATGTCATAATAATTTTTATATACCAATTCGTCACCCTGGATCTCGGCGTTGACTGCGGGAAATTCCTGTAGTGCCGCGACCACCGCCTTGACAAACAAAGACATGAATCCCAAACGCACACCGTGTTTTTTTTCAAAGCTGTCACGATAGGACTGACGCAACGCCATAACGGCGGTCATGTCCACTTCGTTGAAGGTGGTGAGCATGGCAGCGGTGTTTTGCGCTTCTTTCAACCTTTGGGCGATGCGCTGGCGCAAACGGGACATGCGTACCCGCTGTTCCCGAGGTCCAACCACGGACGACGGAAACTGCCCCCTGGCAGGTTTTACACCCCCTTCCTCAACCGGCGGCGCAGCTGCCTGCACAAAATTCTGGACATCCCCCTTGGTCAGGCGATTTCCAGCACCGGTGGCCGGAATCTGCGATGCCTTCAGGTCGTTTTCCTCTAAAATTTTTCGCACCGCAGGCGAAAGCTTGGGCACCTTGGCTATCAATACCCCCGCCGGAATAGGGGTAACTTCATCTTTCTCTTCCACAACCACCCCTCCAGCGGAAGCCTCGGCACCCGCCTGCATCTGTCCCAGCACGCCGCCAACGCCAATATCGGTATCCACCGGAGCCACAATCCGCCTGAGAACGCCCGACTCCGGTGCAAGAACCTCCAGGGTCACCTTGTCGGTCTCCAGTTCGCACAACACCTCACCCGCCGCCACCGCATCACCCTCGGCCTTGTGCCACTTGACCACAGTGGCCTCCATGATGGATTCCCCCAACGAAGGAACTTTGATCTCAATCGTCATTTTTCCACCTGTCCAATGTGACGGTTAACCAGCCTGATGTCGCAAACCCATGGCTCATCCCCCGGCAAGCCGTCGAAACGGCACCGGCAAAGATTCCATTTCCCAAGTCAATGCCTGTTCGACTAAAAGTTTTTGTTCCGCAACATGTTTTTTATGCAATCCCGTCGCCGGGGAGGCCGAGGCACTCCGTCCGGCATAGCCTGGATACGGCTCCCGACGATCCAGATCCCTCAAGAGATGGATCAATCTTGGAAAAACAAAGGACCACGCCCCCATATTGGCCGGCTCCTCCTGACACCAAACCACCTCCGCCCCCGAAGTGCGTTGCAACAGTTCAAACAGGGTATCCCTGGGCCACGGGTAAAGCTGCTCCACACGAACCAAAGCCAAATCCTTGATCCCCTGGCTGGCACGCGCTTCAAGAAGGTCGTAGTAAACCTTGCCGGTACAGAGCACCACCCGCCGCACCTGGGCATCCTCCACCAATGGGGTCGTATCGGCCAACACCCGCTTAAAGTGAGAACCCGTGGAAAAATCCTCCAGGTTGGAAACACAGGCGGGATGCCGCAACAATGATTTTGGGGTGAAAATTACCAAAGGTTTACGAAAATTGCGCCGAACCTGCCGCCGGAGGGCGTGAAAATAATTGGCGGGGGTCGTCAGGTTGCATACTTGAAGATTGTCCTGGGCGCACAATTGCAAAAAACGCTCAGGACGGCCCGAAGAATGCTCCGGCCCCTGCCCTTCGTAACCATGGGGCAACAAGAGGGTCAGCCCGTTCAACCTAAGCCATTTGGATTCACCGGCACTCAAGAATTGATCGATGATCATCTGGGCACCGTTGACGAAATCACCAAACTGGGCCTCCCACAGCACCAGGGTGAAAGGATCGTCGGAGGCATAACCGTATTCAAAGCCCAAAACCGACGCCTCGGCCAGCGGCGAATCATAAACTTTGTAGAGGGACTGATCCGCACGGATATGGTTCAACGGATAGTACCGCGATTCATTTTCCTGATCCACCAGCACCGATTGTCGCTGAGAAAAAGTCCCCCTGCCGCAATCCTGCCCGGAAAGGCGCACCCCGATCCCTTCCACAAGCAGGGTACCAAAGGCCAAAGCCTCAGCGGTGGCCCAATCCAAACCGGTGCCGGTCTCCATCATTTCACTTTTGCTGCGCAACTGCCGGAGAATTTTGGAATTGACGGCAAACCCGTCGGGAGGCGTGGAAATGGCCTGGCCAACTTCTTTGAGGGTCTCCATGGCGACATCGGTTTGATATTCCCTGTATTCCTCCTCGGAATCCAGGCGTGTCAGCCCTTTCCATCCCCCTTCCAACCAATCGGCCTTGTCCGACTTGTAATCCTGGGCCTTAACAAACTCCCCTTCCAGATGGGCTTCAAATTCGGCGCGCATCCGCGCCGCCATTTGCGTTCCCTCCATCCCTTCCCGGTCCAATTGCCGGGCATACAATTCGGGGGTGGAAGGGTGTTTGGCAATGGTGCGATACATGATGGGCTGAGTGAACATGGGTTCGTCACTCTCATTGTGGCCGTGACGGCGATAGCAAAACATATCGACAATCACATCCCATCCGAATTCCTGGCGAAATTCGGTGGCCATACGTACCGCATGCACCACCGCTTCGGGATCATCACCATTGACATGGAAAATGGGAGCTTGAATCATTTTGCCCACATCGGAAGGATAAGGGGAAGAGCGTGACGACGATGGGTTGGTGGTAAAACCGATCTGGTTGTTGACGATGATATGGATGGTCCCCCCGGTGGAATACCCCTCCAAACCGGAAAGAGACAAACTTTCGGCCACAAGACCCTGACCGGAAAAAGCGGCATCCCCATGCAGCAACACCGCCATCACCTCCCTGCGCCCTTGTTGGCCTCTGCGTTTTTGCTTGGAGCGGGTCTTGCCCAGAACCACGGGATTGACCAGTTCCAGATGGGACGGGTTGGGATTGAGGGTCAGATGGACCGGATGACCGTCGAAAACGCGATCCGCCGATGATCCCAG
>Ga0206226_1000029_pt1 | contig 11311 bp, 8 predicted proteins | sample MancosC3_FD_155478 | JGI IMG/M metagenome (GOLD analysis project Ga0206226, IMG submission 155478) | Subsurface sediment microbial communities from Mancos shale, Colorado, United States - Mancos C3 | ecosystem: Environmental > Terrestrial > Deep subsurface > Rock core/Sediment | place: USA...
GAGCTTGGACTATGATGCAACGGGATTTTTTTTGCGTGTAAATCAAGAATCCCTGCCGGTCCGCGTCCTGTCACCACCCGATTACGCCCTGAACAACCGCCGTCTTGCCAACGGCAGGCCAGTACGTAATGTCGTAAACACCCACGCCGACCGCATTCGTCTCACCCCCCTTTATGGTTGTGGATTCTCCTGTCAATACTGCAACTACCCTGGAATGGTCTACCGCAGCAATACCTTGGCGGAATTGTTGGAAGGGGTCGATATGGCCCTGAAGGATCGCATCCACGGATCACCGCATATCCTTGTCAGTGGCGGAACGCCACGCGCAGAAGAACCCGAATACCGAAGCCTCAACGAAATCTATGAGGCCTTACCTGGTTCTCATCCCGAGTTGACCTGGGATCTGATGCTCGCACCGCGCACTCTCCACACCGGGACCCCGACGAAAAAAAAATATATCAACTTTCTGGATTTCCTCAAAAAGGCGGGTTTTTCAGGACTATCCATCAATCTGGAGATTTTTAACACGGAGCTACGCTTAAGGCACATTCCGGAAAAAGCGAAGATCGGTATTGATGGGTACCTGGAGTTTATGGAACTGGCGGTAGAACGATTCGGCCTTGGTCATGTGCGTTCGGTGATCCTTGCCGGACTGGAACCCATGGAAGAAACCTTGAAAGGTGTGGAAGCACTGGCCCAGCGAGGGGTGTTGCCGGAAATCAGTCCCTTCACGGCTGACCCGGGTGCGTTCCTCGCCCGAGCAGCTGAACCTCAAGCAGACGAACTTTTTTTATTGTGGGAAATGGCGACTGAACTCATGAATCGGCACAACATGGAAAACCAGCCATTCTGCCAATCCTGTAGCCACAATATTTTATAATCCTGATCTTCCGTCGGCATCAAGAAAAAAAATTGGCATAATTCTCCAGGGGCATAAATAAATTATCGAATGTCAATACGCCTTAACCCCCGCAATAGCTTTTGCCAAACTTTGTTTCCCCGATACGCCAAGGCCGCTTTATCCCATGCTTCTGGACTGAGCGATCCCTAATCGGGAAAGCTGTCAGAGGAATGCCCATTCTTTTGGGGCAGGGCTTCCGTGATGTGTTGCAGTTTTTCTGTCTGTTGAGAAATCTCCCCCAACAAGGCGCGAATAGCATTCCAGTCTTCTGTATCTGTTGCCTTCTGGTTTTGAATGATTTGGGAATGCCATTTGAGCATGTGTTCCACCCGTCGCAGCAGCACGGCAAGAATATCATCAATCCTGGGCCTTTGGGTGGTCAGGGCGAGCTTTTCCCTCCAGGAAAGAGCCGTGTCATGACCCTCGCCTGCCAAGTGGCGGACGGTCTCTGACAATTCCCGAATCCTTTGGTATGCCTCAACAAGGTTGGCCTTTTTCGTAGACACACGAGCAGCCAAGCTGGCACTGTTGACGGCAAGGAGACCAACCTGGTTTGCGATCTCCTGGATTTGAGTGAGTCCGTCAGCCAGTTTTTGGCCTACGGCCTCCGCCTCCTTTGTTGCGGTTGAAGGAATGACCGACGCAGGAATCTGTTGCCAACGCAACAAAGCCTCCAATATCGCTTCCGGACTGTCAGGGGAGGTGGCAGCATCCGTACCTTTGGCCTGGGACATCTTGTCCAATAGTTCTCGCAGTTGCGCAAGCAATGCCAACAGCCTGACGTTGCCAGAATGGAGGCGATTGGCCTGAAGAAAAAACCGTTCCATGACCAGGCGCAAAGGCTCCATCGAATCGCGCCATTTTTCCCCATTTCGCCCTTGAAGGATTTCCGTCCGACCTTTGGCCAGTTCCATCGTCACCAAACTCAGTTGTCTCCATGGACGTGCCACCAAGCTTGCGATCAGAAAGGCCAGTAGTCCGATCCAAACAAAACTGCCACCGACAAGGATCCATAAATTTTCATCAGCCTGGGACAGAACGTTCGCAGGCGGACCCGTTTCATCGCTGACAAGCAAAGCCCAGGTTGCATTATCCATGGCTACCGGGATATAGGCGGTGATGCGTTGCCCACCATGCGGCAAAAATGTCGTCAATAGCCCCTGTTGCCCCGCCAGTGCCTGACGTACCGCCGGATTGTCCATACCGTTGTCTGGGACTGTTCCTCGGAAAGATGCGGTAATCGAGTGGGTTTGCGGGCTAAGAAACGAGTCGGAGCGCATGCGATAATCCGGCCCAACCAGTACCACATCTCCCCCCGGCCCAAGCAACGACCCAGGATTCAACAGCAGCGAAACCGCTTCCAAAGGACGTTGCAGGGCAACAACGCGTTCCACTTTGCCATCGACAACGACAGGGGAAGCCACAAAGGCGGCAGGTTCATTGCGGCTGGGGGAATAAGGGGCAATGTCGGACATTCCAGGTTTTTTGGTCTCCAACACCCTCTTCAACAAGTGCCCAAGATTGGTGTCGGCATAGGGACCATGAATCAGATTGGTTCCATGATCCGCCTGTCGCATCGCCGTATGAAACACCTGGCCGTCGGGATGGATCAAAAATAAATCGTAGTAGCCCGTGATCTCCAGATAATCCTTGCCAAACCCTTTTTCGACAACGTCCGTGGGCGAAGGATTCGGACTGACCGTCATCCTGGGAGTTGAAGTACATTCGGATGCGGGCGGGGGGGTGGGGGGGCGGTCCGGTTGCGGAGGAACAGGAAGTGCCGCCAAGAGGGTCCACTCCAGTTGGTCCACATGGAAACGTCCCCAGGCGACCTGAAATCCCGATCCTTCCGGCACGAACACTGCGTGTGGTCTGTCATCCATGTTTTGTAGCAGGCTTTGCAACGTTTGCAACGATTCCGGTAACCCTGTCCAGGCCGAATCGGCAAAACGCAAACCTTGATCGGCACCGATAATCGCCATGGCCGTGCCGGGTGGAGCCGACCGGGCGGAAAATACAGGCTCCAAAAGTACGAGAGGATTAAACCTCAGGGCGACGACGCCAATCGTCTGACCTTCGCGGCGAACCGGGGCACCTATGAAGGCTGCCGGTCGTTTCCCTTCAGGTCCGTAAGGTGACACATCCACAAAAGAAACCTGATTTAACGCCAGGGAAAACAATCGATGCAAGCCAGAATCCTTGATGCCGGGATCCATAATGTTGGCACCCAATTCCCATCCTCGGGTAGACGTATAAAAAATGTCCCCCCTCGCTGATATCAGATACAGATCATCATACCTTCTGGATTTTCTGAAAGTGTCGAGTCTGGGGGTGAATTTTTCGGTAAACTGCTGCCATTTGTCACCACTGGCCTTGCGATCATTTTGACGAAACAACCAGTCAAGACCGACAAACTTGGAAGCCAACTGGTCGTTTAAAGCCAACGATTTAACGTTGTCCAGTTGCCGTTGCAGAAAAAAACGGGTAAGTCCCACGAAACCATTGCGCAGGGCGTTGATCTGTCTGTCATCCACGACCGTGGTTATGGGAACTGGCAAGACAGGAACCGGAGTACATTTTTTTTCTTCGGGGGGTGGGGGTACGGTGGCGACCGTCGTTTTGGTATCGGTTGTCAGAGCAAGCAACCGCACGTCGGCCAACAGTCCGGCGGTATAATCCTGCAATAATTTTTTTTTGACCTCGGCAAGGTGCTGAACCTGTTGGCTCTTGCTGATCCAAGCCGCAGAAGAGACATGCAACACCCCCATCCAGAGCCACACAGCCAAAGGCACCAGACAGGCACCCAAAACCAAAGCAAAGGTGATTGTTTTTGTGTGGGATCCAGGGACATTCATGGAAGTTGGCTTTCCCAGCGGCCTAGCCCACACCCTGGGAAACACCCCCCCTGGCAGCACCCCCCCATCCCGGATTTACTGTCATCGCTCCGAAACCAGTTGTGTCCGATGGGGCGTCCCAGGTCAGGCGGCAGCAGGCTCATTGAGATCTTCTTCGGCCTCGACATAACGTACCATTTTACTCAGGTCGAGAATCAACGCCACCGTGCCGTCACCCAGTATGGTCGCGCCGGAAAACTCTTCCGAATGTTCAAAGTTTTTTCCCAGGCTCTTGATGACGGTCTGATGCTGACCGATGACCGCGTCCACGACAAATCCGGTGCGTTTGCTATCCACATCGGAAATAACGATTTGTTCAATTTCCGGTGAATCCCCTTCGATACCGAAACGATCACGGATGCGAATATAGGGGACAATTTCATCACGAACGTTGATGACATGACGACCATGGGCATTGGTGACATCCTGGCGTGACAGCTCCACACACTCTTCGACCGCCGCCAAGGGGAGAACAAACAACTCATCGGCCACCTGAACCAACAAACCTTCGATGATCGCCAAAGTCAGCGGCAGTTTCAATGTGATGGTCGTCCCTTTTCCCAACTCGCTAATGACATCAATACTGCCACGCAAGGCATCAATGGATCTACGCACCACATCCATTCCCACCCCACGCCCAGACACGTTGGTAATCTTTTCCGCCATGGAAAAACCGGCACCAAAGATTAATTGAAAAGCCTCCCTGTCGGTCAGTTGGGTATCGGGAGGCAGGTGACCTTTTTCGATGGCTTTACGGGTCAGAGCGACGGGATCGAGCCCCTTGCCATCATCCTCCACCCGAATCAGCACGCTGGCACCGGAATGAATGGCGGAAAGATGGATCAACCCCTCGGGATTTTTACCATTGGCGATGCGAATATCGGGGGTTTCAATACCATGGTCGATACTGTTGCGGATGATATGCACCAAAGGATCATTAAGCTGATCTATGACGGTCTTATCCAACTCAGTATCCGCCCCTTCGGTGGTCATCTCAATTTTTTTGCCCAGCTCGGTAGACAGATCGCGCACCAACCGCTTGAACTTGTTGAAGGTGGTGCCGATGGCGAGCATCCGGATGCTCATGGTGTTGTCGCGAAGCTCTCCGGTCAATCTTTCGACCTCTTCGGCGATAAGTTGCAGGTCGTGGTCCTGTCGGCTGCTGGCGGTCTGATTCAGTCGGGCCTGGACAGTCACCAACTCGCCAACCAGATCCACAAGACCGTCCAGTTTTTCCGAAGGGACGCGCACCGAAGTTGCCGACTCGGCCTGAACTTTTTTGTCACGCTTGGCCTTGATGGCGTTTTGTTCTGCCAGGGCCGCCTTGACCTGGCTGGAGCTGACGGCCCCCGACTCTACCAAGCGATCACCAATAGGCTTGAGAACCTTTTCCAACTCTGCCTCGGGAATGTCTCCCCTTTGCACCAAAATATTCCCCAACTTTTGGACTTCATTGCCCAAAACTTCCTCTCTGTCGAGGAGGCGAATGTTAAGATCGCACTGGTCATCGACAAAGATAAAGACATCCCGAATGGCGTTTTCACTTTGCTTGGTGGTGAGAAACACCTCCCAGGAGGTATAGCAACGCTCCGGATCCAGGCTGTCCAGGGGAGGCAAATCGTCGTACTGGGCTATAATCTGGCACTCTTCCCCAAGATCACGCAATTCCCCCAGCAACAGCAAAGGGTTGGTACCGTTGGCGAAAATGTCGGCATTGGGTTTGATGCGAATACGATAGACATGGGGTTCGTTATCAGAAGCCTGGGCCGGGGGTTTCTTTGCGGAAGCCTCCGTGTCTTTCGCACCGGTCGCGCCCGGAACCAGGGCACGCAACCCCTGGATGATCTTTTGGGCATTTTCCTTATCGGCTGGCTCGCCACCCGCCGCAGCATCAAGCATGGAGCGGATTTGATCCCGTGCCGCAAGGGTCAGGTCGATGAGGGGCTTGGTAACCGAAATGGTCTTGTTGCGGGCCATGTCGAAGACCGTTTCGACTTCGTGGGTAAACTCAGCCACCTCATCAAAGCCAAACATGGCCCCCGAACCCTTGATGGTATGCATGGCCCGAAAGACACGCCCAATAAGATCCTGGTCGGCCGGAGATTCTTCAAGCTCAAGGAGTGAGGCTTCAAGCTCACTCAGCAACTCGTAGGCTTCTTCTGTGAATGCGCTGGTATCGATTTCCACCGACATACCCGTTCCCCTTGCCTGGATGGTTTAGCCGAGCACTTTCTTGATAACCTCAAGAAGCTGGGGAGGTTTGAAGGGCTTGACAATCCACCCCGTCGCCCCGGCGGATTTCCCTTCCTGTTTGCGACCAGCCTGGGATTCGGTCGTCAGCATGACGATGGGTATGAACTTGAAGCTGGGCAGCGCCCTCAGTTCTTTGATCAGGGTGATGCCGTCCATGTTGGGCATGTTGAGGTCGGTGACGACCATGTCCACCGGCGCGGCCTTAAGTTTGGTCAGGGCGTCCTGTCCATCCACGGCCTCCACAACCTCGTAGCCGGCTCCCTTGAGGGTCAGACCGACCATTTGCCGTACGCTGGACGAGTCATCCACAGTCATGATTTTTTTGCCCATTTAGTTCCCCTCTCCAGTCCACAGTCCGCTTCGATCATTTGTATTGATGCAACCCGTATATCCCGAATCCTTGACCGCAGAATGCCAAGCATCGGCAATGTTGCCTTCAATATCCAGGGATTTGCCTTTGTCATTGAGACTGCGATGGGCGGCACACAGGAGCTGGACGGCCGTAAGATCGGCCTTTTCCAGATCGCTCAGGTTGACAACGAGGCGTTTGGCTACGCTGATTCCCTCCAGAAGGGTTTCCTTGAGCTGAACGGCATGCTGGATGGTCACGCCGCCGGATAGAACCAGCGTGCCGGTATCGCCGGAATCATTTACCGAAAAGTCGATCATCCAAGCTCCGTCAAAGCTGAAAGGTTAGACCACCAAAATCCTGCCCGGTCGTTGGAATGTTTCGCGGCGAATTAACCGACAGGCCAACGCCTCAGGTCCACTTCTAGGGTGGATTCTATATCAGAACGGCTACGAATCAATAAAAAAATTGCATCCAGAGCCATTGTAATTTGTCATCAGTCTATAAAATTTTCTATTAAAGAGGAAATTTTTTCTGCACAGGCGCGTAGATTTTCCTTAGTCAAGGATTCCCCGGATAAGTGCGACACCGCTGGCACCGGCGACCATGGCAAGGTGGATATTATCGGCGTTGATGCCGCCCAGGGCCAGGACTGGCCGGTCAAAATTGCGGCAAATGCCGCCTCCAAACCACCGCACAGGGGGAATGATCTCCCCCTCAACCCCCGCAGCCTATGACCATCATTGCCCTTCCATACCGATGCTGCGCACGACGTAATCTGGCCGGATGCCCACGCGGTCACACACCTGCTCCAGTTCACCTTCCATGGGGCCATACAACCCGGTGAGAGTCAAACAAGTCGCCATGCCCAAGGCCCCCCCCCCAAGGATATCGGTTTCCAGGGCATCTCCCACCATCAACACTTGGTGCCACGGCGGACAACCGCAACGCTTCCAAGCCAACTCAAAAACCGGACGAAAAGGCTTCCCTACCCCCATGACAGAAAACCGACCGTCGATATTGGCCTCACAGGCGGTAAACCCCGCCACCATATTCAGGGAACCCAACGCCTCAGGGGCAACCAGATCGGCATTGGCCAACAAAAATGTCAAAGATCGTTTTTGGGCAGATGCCAGCAAAATTTTTTCCTGGATGCCACCATAATATTCCTGATTGCCACTGAACAGAACATACCGGGCATCCTCCTGGCGCCAAGAAGATTGGGGATGGTTGACCATCAGCCGCTGGGGTTGGGGGGCATAACATCGGGCACTGTCCTGGTCTCCCACCCACAGATAAGGTTGATCATCCAGATTGTTTTCCCGGACAAAATCTTTGACGGCCATACCGACAGTAACAATCTCCTCCATGGCCATGTGTATCCCCATGGCACCCAGTCTGGTCTGAATGTCCTCCGGCGAAAAGCTGGCGTTGTTGCTGACCATGCAAAAGGGAATCCCCGCCGCACGCAGGCGATTGAGCGTATCACCCGCACCTGGAACCGGCTCGGAGCCTCGATTCAATACCCCGTAAGCGTCAAACCATATCCAGGAATACTGTGCCGCGAGTTCGGCAAAAGCCACCGCATGCATTTTCCCTTGGCGCAACCGTTGGTCCAACCCCGCCACCTCCCGGCAGAGAGCCTGGCGATAGCGGGCGATATGAACTTGCAGACGCTGAAAATCAGGAAGCGGTGGTTTTCGCATTTTAATAGTTTCTTCGATATACGGTTATGATTGGCCTATCAAAAATTTTTTTACCCTTTTCTTCCATCAATATTTTTTTTACACTGCAAGGATTCGTGGCTGCGTCGACGCAAAAGAAAATCCTCCATCCAGCCAACACTCAAACCCCTGGCGCCCGGACCCATTCATGAGCTTCTCCGACACCCGACTTCGTGTATTCCATGCTGTAGCCAAACACCTGTCCTTCACCAGGGCCGCCGAAGAACTCTACCTGACACAACCTGCCGTCACCTTTCAGATACGCCAACTGGAAGAACACTTCAACACCCGCCTTTTTGACCGCCACCACAACCGCATCTCCCTGACCGAAGCGGGAGAGATGGTATTTAGCTATTCCGAAAGAATTCTTGAACTGTATCGTGAAACAGAAAAAGCCATCAGCGAAATGACCGGCGAGACCCGGGGCATCATCAAACTGGGAGCCTCTACCACCATCGGCGAATATCTTCTACCCCCGATTCTTAGCGGATACCACGAAAAATTTCCCAGGGTGCAAGTTCGTCTGTCGGTGGACAACACCCGGCTGGTTGTACGCAAACTGGAAGATGCCACCATCGACATGGGTATGGTAGAGGGGCCGATTGCCAATAAAAACATCACCGTAGCCCCCTGCTTTGAAGACGAGTTGGTCGTCATTTTTCCCCCAGGCCACCCGTTTGAATCCATGGAAGAAATTCCTCCTGCCAAACTTAAAGACCACCCCTTTGTCTCCCGTGAAGAAGGCTCCGGTACCCGCATGGTTATCAGCGAACACCTGGGCAAGTCTGGAATCTCCTACGAGCACCTGGACATGATCCTGGAGCTGGGGACGACCGAGTCGGTGAAGGCCGCCGTGGAAGGGGGAGTAGGCTTCAGCATCATCTCCAGCGTTGCCTTGCGTAAGGAGCTGCAATTGCAAAGCCTTCGGGTTGGCCGCGTCAAGGGAATCAAATTCAAGCGCCATTTAAATTTTGTGTTTCAAAAGCAAAAATTTCGCTCCAAAGCAGTGGAAGAATTTTTAAATTATGCCAAACAACGCTGCGCCGTCCTGCATGCCGGCGTCTGAAATCTCACCAGACGAAAATTTTCTTGAACACACTTCAAGATTGCGCTTGCGTCAAGCGTACCGGAGTCCTTATGCTTGGAACTGACAGCATGGGGGCTGTCGTTCGTCCGGGGCGCATGCCTTGAGAAAATAAATAAAACCAATATCCGGTTCTTTCAATAATCAAAATATCAAAGGGAGGGGTGCGCCATGGCCGGTCAGACCATTCACAGCGTTCAGGATCCTTTTCTGAACACTCTGCGCAAAGAAAAAGTTCCCGTCACTGTTTTTTTGATCAACGGCATCAAGTTACAAGGGGTCATCACCTCCTTTGACAACTATTGCCTGCTCCTGAAAAACAGCGTCACCCAATTGGTTTTCAAACACGCCATCTCCACAGTCATGCCATCCCGCAACATAGATTTTGGTCAAGGTGACGACTAACGCCTCCCATTCTTCCAGGCCTGAACCTGTCTCAGCCCTTCTCGTACAAACATTTACCCGGGAGGAGGGACGCGAACTGGCAGAGGGTTATTGTGTGGAACTCAGCCACTTGGTCCAAAGTGCCGACCTCGTGGAAAAGGGGCGGAGAATTTTGGCGGTCGGGCGCGTGCACCCGGCGACTTATCTGGGCAAGGGTCAGGTAGAAAACCTTGGGGAGGAAGTCGAGGCTCTGGAAATCGAGGTCGTGGTTTTCAACCACGCGCTGACTCCTGTACAACAACGTAATCTTGAAAAGACCCTGGATTGCAAAGTGATCGACCGAACGGGGTTGATCCTGGAAATCTTCGCCGCCCGCGCCCGTACCCGTGAAGGTAACCTGCAAGTCCGCTTGGCCATGCTGCTTTATCAACAATCCCGACTGGTTCGCACCTGGAGTCATCTGGAACGTCAGCGCGGCGGAGTGGGATTGCGGGGTGGACCGGGTGAAACCCAAATCGAAGTTGATCGTCGTCTCATCCGCGACCGCATCCATCGTCTGAAAAAACAACTTGTCCAGGTCGAACGCACCCGTTCACTGCAACGTCACGCCCGCCGGGATGTCCCTTACTTTACCGTTTCCCTGGTAGGGTACACCAACGCCGGAAAGTCAACCCTGTTCAACCGCTTGACCCAGGCCGGGGTGTATGAAGCCGATCAATTGTTCGCCACCTTGGATCCCACCATGCGCGGTCTGACACTCCCCGATGGCCAGCGTATCATCCTCAGCGACACCGTAGGTTTCATCCGTGATCTGCCCCACCAACTCATCGCCGCCTTCCGGGCCACCCTGGAAGAGGTGCTGGAAGCCGACCTGTTGCTGCATGTCGTCGATCTTGCCGATAACGAATGTTCCGACCAGCATCGCGTGGTCATGGATGTCCTTGAAGGACTGGGGGCCGGCCAAAAACCCATGTTGACCCTCTACAACAAATGCGACCGCCTCAGCGAAGAACATCAGGCCAATATTCAACGTTTTACCGAACGCCCCCACAGTCTGGTCATCTCCGCCAAAACCGGACAAGGTGAAGAAAATTTAATCCAAGCACTGCAAAAAGCCGCCAGCCTCAAAGCTGAAGTGTTCCATCTGTGCATCCCCGCCTCCGACGGTGCCCTTTTGGCGCGGCTATGTCGCGAAGGCCATATCATTGATCGCCAAGACCAGGACGATCACATTCGCCTAACCGTCTCCTTCGCTCCGGTCGCCGCCGGAAGAATCAAAAAAACCATCGAACCTCTTTTGGTCCAATAAACTGCTTTTTTAAAAAAGTGCGCCACCAAGCCTTGACAGTGGGCGATAAAGGCCTACATTTAGCACTCGATGTGGTAGAGTGCCAATCCGGGCAATTCATGCTTTTACCGTTTTTGGCAGATAACCAAACTTTAAATGCACCAACCAATAGATGATACTGGAGGTTTAAACAGGCGATGAATACGAAATTTCGTCCATTGCACGACCGCATTGTGGTCAAACGGCTCGATCAAGATCAAAAGAGTTCTGGAGGCATCATCATTCCCGACACCGCCAAAGAAAAACCCATTCAGGGTGAGGTTTTGGCCGTTGGCAAAGGGGCCGTCAACGAAGAGGGCAAGCTGCGCCCGATGGAAGTCAAAACAGGTGACAAGGTGTTGTTTGCCAAATATGCCGGTACCGAGGTCAAGCTC
>Ga0206226_1000030_pt1 | contig 11271 bp, 4 predicted proteins | sample MancosC3_FD_155478 | JGI IMG/M metagenome (GOLD analysis project Ga0206226, IMG submission 155478) | Subsurface sediment microbial communities from Mancos shale, Colorado, United States - Mancos C3 | ecosystem: Environmental > Terrestrial > Deep subsurface > Rock core/Sediment | place: USA...
GCACCAAGAGACAATCCCTTGATGATTTCATCCGCACTCCGCCGCCCAGTGGTGAAAATAACGGGAATCTTGCGGGTCAGTTTTTTTTCTTTCAAACGTCTGCATACCTCAAAACCATCCATTCCCGGCATTTCCACATCCAGGAGAACCGTGTCTACTTCCTCAATTTCCGCCGTCCTCAGGGCATCTTCACCATTGGTGGCCACCAAAACTCGATAATCCCGGTCTAAGGCCTTGGCCAAAACTTTAATATTACCAGGAACATCATCAACAATCAATATCTTGTGCTTATTCTCTTCAGGCATCACTTGTCACCAAGTTCTTCGTTAATGTTAAAAATTTTCATAATTTCATTAAAAACACCAAGTGCCTCCTTGAAATCAAGTCTGTCAATCTTATCGCCAAGGGTATCAACGAGGTTTTCAAACGACGCGTCTCCGCCTGCCAACAAAAACGGCTTGAGCCGGGTAAACAGTTCTCCAGCATCAAAATACTGCCCCTCCAGGGACCGTGACAGCTCACGCGCAAGGGGAAGAATGTCCGACATATTCCAACGCCCATGGCCAGACACTCGGGAAGCGACGGCAACATCCTGCTCGGACTGCTTCATCTCTCCGATGGAACCCACCACCTCATGCAAAGCGTTTTCAAAATCATTCAACGCATCCGCAACCGAATCCCATTCCTCACGCAATCCCTGCTCAAGAATGGAAGCGGTATCGAACAAACGCATCGCAGAGATATTGCCAGCCATTCCGCGCACGGCATGGACGATACTGGCGGCGGATTTCAGATCGTTCATTCTTCTTCCCGCCAGTGCCGAACGGACTTCCGCCGCGACGCCAGCGTAATCGCGATGAAACTCATAGAAAAGAGACCGCAACAAACGACGGTCACCATTGAGCCGCTCCAACCCTTTGTTGACATCGATCCCAGCCAGATGATCGGGAAAGGGCAACGATTCATCCGTGTTTTGTCCGACCGCAACCTCAAGACGGACCCCAAGACCTTCGCGCCCGCCAATCCATTGCACCAGCTTGGCGTAAAGATGCTCCCTTTCGATGGGCTTGGGTACATGGTCGTTCATGCCCGCATCAAGGCACCTTTCCCGATCCGAGGCCATAGCGTGGGCCGTCATGGCAATGATGGGCAACTGGTGCAATTCCAATTCTTCGCGTATCTTGCGCGCGGCTTCCAGGCCATCCATACGCGGCATTTGAATATCCATCAATACCACGTCCGGTTCCGCCCCTCCCTCGCTCAGCCTCTGCACCGCCTCCACCCCATCCCAGACCGTCTCCACAACCAAGCCCACAGCCGTCAGCAACCCCTCGGCTACCTGGCGATTGATGGCGTTATCCTCCACCAACAACACCCGCGCACCACCGATGCGCTCGGCAATCTTCGTCACATCGACAACATCCAGACTGTTGCGCAACGCCTTGGTAACCTGACGTTCAAACACGTTCATGATGGTGTCGAACAGGAATGAACAATTGACCGGCTTGGTAATCCATCCATCCACCATGGACGCATCCCCCGCTCCCTTGATTTCCTCCTCGTGGCCATAGGGCACCATCAGGATCGATTTGGGCGGCACCGCCTGAGAACTGTTTTCCCTGATCCGCCTGACGGTATCCACACCGTTCATCCCCGGCATAATCCAATCCACAATGGCCAGTTGAAAGGGTTTCCCCGCAGCCACCTCCCGGGTCAACAAGATCTCCGCCTCAGGCCCGGAAGCGGCAGCACAGGCATGAAAACCGAACATTTCCAAGGTTTTCAGAAGGGCACGTCTCGATGTTTCGTTATCATCAACCACCAGCACTCGGAGCCGGTGCATGTCATCGGGGGAAATCATGTCCTCGATCTCAGCCCCAAGCCGCCGTCGAAGCGTGGAGGTGAAATAAAACACACTGCCCCGCCCCGGTGTCGAATCCACCCAAAACCATCCACCCATCATTTCGACAAGCTTTCTGCAAATGGAAAGTCCCAGTCCGGTTCCGCCAAATTTGCGGGTGGTCGAATTGTCGGCCTGAGTAAAAGGTTTGAACAATTTGGCAATCTCAAACTCATCCAAACCGATGCCGGTATCACGGATGGAAAATTCCAAGGTTACGTCCTCCGAGGCATCCCGAAGAGTTTTGACCTGGATTTCGATTTCCCCTTCGTCAGTGAACTTGATGGCGTTGGCAACAAGGTTCATCAACACCTGTTCCAAACGCAACGAATCGCCATATAATTCAAGACGGCATTCTTCCGACATGCACATGACCAGTTCCAGGTGTTTTTCGCTGACCTGGGCCCGAAACATGTCCGACAGATGATCGAAAACATCCCGCAGCAGAAAGTGCGACATCTCCAGTTCCAATCGGCCCGCCTCAATTTTGGAAAAATCGAGAATATCGTTGATGATCCGCAACAATGACCGGGATGAATTGGAAATCTTGGAAAGATAGTCCTGCAATTGTGGTGACAAGGGCATCTGCATGGCCAACTGGGTCAGACCAATCACCGCGTTCATGGGTGTCCGAATTTCGTGGCTCATGTTGGCAAGAAATGCGCTTTTGCTCTCGTTGGCCATCTCCGCGCTCCGTTGGGCGTGAATGATGGCCTCCTCAGCCTCTTTGCGCCTGGATATGTCATTGATGACCATAAGCAGATGCGGCTGCCCTCTGCTTTGAAAAACCGTGGCAAAAACGTCCCACCACACCCTTTGACCAGAACGGTCGGCATGCTGAAACTCCCAGCTCACCTCCTTGCCGGTTTCCATGACCTTTCGGGCACCTTCCAGAAGTTCAACCGGCCCGTGCCACGCATCGATCTGCCGAAAATTGATCTCCATGAGTTGTTCGATTGAGTCCATGCCAAAAAGGGAAATTCCCGCCGGATTGGCAAAAACGCATCGGCCATTCTCAGACAGAAAGGCGATGATTCCCTGGTTGCTGGCTGAAAGAATCTTTCGGTTGATCTCCAGGGCATCGTTGAGTTGTTGCTGGATTTGCTCTTTGCGGAGCGTCAGATCGTTCAGACTGATCAGCATGTGTTCAAAGGACCGGACCAGGAGAGAGAATTCATCCTGCGTCGCATCGTTCGTGCTTTGCGTGGAGTTTTTCTTTATATCTTCCACTAAGCTTGAAAGATTTCCAGCAGAAACCGCCTTGGTCGTTTGAACCAACGCATGAACTGGCCGGGTAAAGCGGCGCGCAAAGAAAATGGCCAGAAGGGTTGCCAGGGCTACAATGATCAGGGAGGTGACGACAATACGCCGGCGCAGTTCCCTGGCTGGAGCCAGGGCAGTCTCCCTGGAGACGGCGAATTGCAACAACCAGTTGCTTCCCTTGAAATCCATGGTACCCGTGCTGTGGGCCAGGGAGGTCAGATAATCCCCCCCTGTGGATGCGCCCTGCCCGCCATCCGTTACCAACAAGTTTGCAGCCTTGTTTTTCATGATTCCGGCACGATCATGATTGGAAAAGAGCAGCAAGCCTTCCTCGTCCATGAGGTCTATCCTGACAGGCACGTTTTCCTCACCCGATGTGGCCACGGGAAAAAGGGCGTGCAACCTCCAGACATTGACCCCGGCCATGATGACCCCACGAGGTTTTGGTTCGTCCAGGCACCAAACCGTCCGGGTGACGTAGATGAGGTCTGCGTTCAACAGACGGGAATGACCTACCCCATGGGTGAAGGTTCCATCCAATACCTGGGGCCAATGTTTTCCGGGAGGTGATTGAGGATCTACCGGTCGTCCGATTCCCAGACCGGAAGTGTCGGCCTGACGCATGCCGTCAGGGGTAAAATAGGACAGGCTTAAATAAACTTTGAAAAGATTGCGATAGTTGATCAGGCGGGCGGCTATTTTTTGCGCGGATACGTCGGGGGAACAAAACAACGGATCTCCGGCGATCACTTGGACATTGACAATGTTTTGATAAAGCATGCCGTCCACCGCCAGCATGCGGTTGGTGGACCGCTCATGAAAACGATCCATGATTTCGGTCACCAATGTTTTGCTGGTGCTGACATAAGCAAGCCAAGCGATTCCCAGACTGGTCAACGTCACCAGCCCCACACACAGTAAAACCAGTTTGCTGGCGAATTTCAAGGAGATGGTTCCTTGCTGGAAAGTGCCCTGACAAATTGGACATCAAGGAGCCTGTTAAGTTCCGGAACAATCCGCAATTGTCCCCGCTTCAGGAGAAATTGAATGATGAATTCACCGGAATTATGCAGCGATAAAGAATTATCTCCTGGAGTCAAGGCTTGAATGTTGGCTTTCAGATCCAGCGGAACGACACCTGCCAAACCATTGTTCATTTCAGCGACACTCATGCCCGTGGCCTGAGCCATGATGGCCAGGGATTCTTCCCGGTGCGTACCCACATAAATTCGCGCCTCCACCATGGATTTGACAAAAGCCTGGATGGCCTGGGGCCGTTGATCAACGATTCGATTGTGGAAGGCATACACATCGGTGATAATACCCGGAATATCACCGGCACTAGAAAGGATCCTGTAACCTTTGGCCAAGGCCCGCGAGGTGGTGGGTTCCCAGGTATGCCCAGCATCGATGCGGTCTTCTTCCAAAGCCGCCAACACATCCTGGGAAGAAACCATCTCGAACCGCACCATACTTTCATCCAACCCCTGGGTCTCCAAAGCCTTCAGGACATAAAGTTGGGAAAACGAATTGATTCCCTCAAACGCGACCCGTCCCCCCTTCAAATCGGCCAGAGAGGTAAATTTTGGTTTTGCAATGATGCAATCGCCGGACTGTGAATAATCGGCAACATAGACGACCCGGGTCGGAACCCCTTCAGAACCATAAACAATGGTATTTGAAAGGACATCGCCCAGACCATCCACTTCACCATTCTTGTAGATGGCAGAGGAATCCTCCTGAGACCTGGTGAGGCGTATCTGGACCGCAACACCATTTTTGGTAAAATAGCCCATTTTTTCAGCGATAAAGATATGCGCCGAACCGGGCCACGGATTGATGGCGACCCGCAGAGGCAGATTCGAGTCCGGGTTTTGTCCAGGTTTGGACCGGAACAATGCCGATGTAAAAAATACGCCCACCCCGATTCCAACCAGTGCGATGACAACCCATTTCAACACTTTCCACACGCTGGTTTCCCCATTAACAAACATTCAATTTAAACCCGATTATGCACATCATCTCCGGTATTGACAAGGGTGGGGCGGGAAACTTTCCATTGCCGGGTGGGGCTGGTATCCTGGGACAATGAACGTATCTATCAAGAAACCCATTCTCTGGTCTTTCATCGCTTCCGTTAGCGCACTGGTCGGCGGCGTCCTTTTTGCCATCCAAAAGACGCACCACACTTTGGAAGATTGCAAGTGGCTCGTCCTTCTGGGAATTTTGTGCCTGTCCACCTTCATGACCATCCTGTTTTATCGCCGCATGGGCATGGTGGAACGCGACGTTGCCCGCTCCATTCAAAGCCTGAAAGCCAGCGAAACCCGATACAGCACCATCCTCGACACCGCCATGGACGCTTTCATCAGTATCGACGCCAACGGCACCATCCTGGAATTCAACAAGGCCGCCGAAGCCATGTTCGGCTACTCAAGAGATGAGATCGTAGGCACCGCCATTACCCAAACCATCGTACCCAAGGAATTGGTTGGGCAACACCTTCAGGGGATGCAGCGTTTTCTCGCCACAGGGAAGAGCAATATTCTCAACCGCCGCATTGAAGTTACAACATTGCACAAGAATGGCCACAACCTGAATGCCGAGGTGGCCATCACCGTAGTCCCGATGGAACAATCCACCTTTTTCACCGCCGTACTGCGCGACATCACCCAGAAAAAAATCATTGATGAACGCCTCCACCTCCAGTCGGCCGCCCTGGAAGCGGCGGCCAATCCCATCGTCATCACCGACATTCAGGGCAACATCCAATGGACCAATCCCGCCTTTTCCCGATTGACGGGTTATCTCCCCACCGAAGTTCTGGGCCAGAAGCCCAGCCTGCTCAAGTCGGGCGAACACGACGATTCCTTCTATGAACATCTATGGAAAACAATTTTGTCCGGCCAGGTCTGGCACCAGGAAGTCATCAACAAAAAAAAGGATGGGACGCGTTACATCCAGGAAACGGTCATCACCCCCGTGCTGGATTCCTCGGGCAAGGTTCAAAATTTTATCGCCATCCAGCAGGATGTCACCGATAAAAAACGCATCGAAAACGAACGCAATCGCTTTTGGCTGGCGGTGGAACAAAGTCCCGTCACCACCATCATCACCGGCCCCGACGGCCTCATTGAATACGTCAATCCCCAGTTTTGCCGTGTCACCGGTTACAGCCAAGAGGAGGTCATCGGCAAAAATCCCCAATTTTTGCATGCCGATACCCTGACACCATCCACCTACGCCGATATGTGGCAAACCATCGCCCTGGGAAAAACCTGGCGTGGAGAGTTGTTAAACCAGAAAAAAACGGGAGAGACTTTTTGGGAATCAACCTTGATTTCCCCCATTTTCAACGATGTCGGCAAAATTCAACATTATGTGGCCATCAATGAAGACATTACCGAGAAGAAAGCCTATGAAACCACCCTGAAAGAGGCCAGACAAAAGGCGGATGCCGCCAACCATGCCAAAAGTGAATTTTTGACCACCATGAGCCACGAGATACGCACCCCCATGAACGGCATCCTGGGGATGGTGGAATTGCTCCTGGACAGCCCGTTGAACCAACAGCAGCGCAGACATGCCCAAACGGCCTATCGATCCGCAGAATCCTTGCTGACGCTGCTCAACGACATTTTGGATCTTTCCAGGGTCGAGGCCAGCCAGGTCAAGCTGGAAAAGACCCCACTGAATCTTGATGATCTTATGGGAGAAGTTGTCGATATTTTTTCTCCCATGGCCCAAAACAAAGGTCTGGCATTGTCTCTTCGTCTCCCCCCTCCGGAAAAGCTGGGCCAGGTTCTGGGAGATCCGGTCCGTCTGCGGCAGATCATGGTCAATCTTACCGGCAACGCCGTCAAGTTCACCGAAAACGGCAGCGTAACGACGCATGTAACACTTTTGTCGGAATCGCCCGCCGAAGTCCGTTTGCGGTTTGAAGTCAAGGATACCGGCATCGGCATCGACGATGATGCAAAAACCCGGTTGTTTCAACCTTTTGTCCAAGCCGACAGCTCCACCACCCGACGTTATGGCGGCAGTGGTCTGGGACTTTCCATCGTGCGCAAACTGATCGATCTCATGGGGGGACGTCTGGGTCTGGACAGTCATCCGGGCCAGGGCAGCTCCTTTTGGTTTGAAATTGCCTTGGAAAAAAGCTCGGCCCCCTTTTCCCTCGCCGAAGAGACAAGACGACTTGCGTCGGCATCGGACTCGGCCAACCATTTTTCCGGCATCCGGGTTTTGGTCGCAGAAGATTTTGAAATAAACCGTGATGTGATTCTGGAAATATTGCGCAAGCTGGGGTGCGAACCGCATTGGGCAGAGCATGGCCGCAAGGCGGTGGAAATGGCAGACGCATCCGCCTATGATCTGATTTTCATGGACATGCATATGCCAGAGATGGACGGAATCACCGCCACAAAACACATTCGCCAGCAGCAGCTCGCACACCCCCATCGTCCCCGCACCCCCATCATCGCCGTCACCGCCGACGCCATGTCGGGAGATCGGGAAAAATGTCTGGCGGCGGGATTGGACGATTATATCGCCAAGCCCTACCGATCCAAGGATTTGCTGCGGGCGATCAAAACCTGGGTGCCGGAAAACAGATACGCGAATCGTCCTGCAAATCCCGCCCCCCCTCCAGTCACCGTCGCCGAGTCCACCTGCACCGATTCCCAAATCTTCGACCCCGGAGAATTATCCAATCTGTACCAGGAAGTTGGCGAAGAAATTGAAAATATTCTGGGCATATTTCTGCGTGTTCTTCCCGAGCGCGTTTTGAGCATTGTCAATACGGCCAACGATCCGGTCTCCCTGGCAGACCATGCGCACCGACTCAAAGGGGGAGCCAAAACCCTGGGTGCCATCCAGTTGGCCCGTTTATGCCAACAATTGGAAACCATGGCCAAATCCGGTACCACCGAAACCATCGCCCCCCTGATGGACGAACTTCGGGCGTCAGCGATTCACACGGAAACCCTGTTGCGCGACAAACTGAAAGAATTATCGGCATCTTGTGAAAGTGATCTCCATGGATAAAAACACAACCGATTCTCCGATTATTCTGGTTGCTGACGATGACATTTTCAACCTGGAGTTAACCGCCGTCCGCCTCAAACAAGCGGGGTATGCCGTTGTTTCCGCCGAAAACGGTATCGACGCGCTACGCCTGTTTCATCACTCACCTCCGGCGTTGGTCCTTTTGGACGCCAGCATGCCGGAAATGGATGGTTATTCTGTCTGCCGGGAAATCAAAAGCTTACCTCATGGCAGGAATGTGCCCATCGTCATGGTCACTGCCGCGAATGATACCCCGTCGGTGCACCGGGCGTTCGATGCCGGAGCCGAAGAATTTGTATCAAAACCTGTCAAATGGGCGGTGCTGCATCGAAGAATTCGTCTGCTCCTGGAGCATCAACGAAGAAACCAGATATTGAATCATCGAAATCAGCAAATTCATTTTTTCATGAATAAAACGCCGGTTGCCGTTGCCATGTTTGACAATCGCATGCGCTACCTCCATGCCAGCGACCGGTGGTTGGAAGATCATAACCTTGCCAACGTCGAAATTTCAGGCCGGACGCACCATGAACTGTTGCCGAATGAGGCCGAACATTGGCAAAAAATCGATGAACGTTGCGTGAAAGGTTTTTGGGAAAGAAACGATGCGGACCCGGTGCAACAAAAAGATGGAAGCCTCCGCTGGTATCGATGGGAAGCTTTCCCCTGGAAAAAGGATGATGGTCTCATCGAGGGGATCATCCTGTTCAAGGAGGATATCACCCGGCAGCAGGAAACGGAAAACGAACTCAAGGCGTACCATGATCGGTTGGCCGTTGAAAGGGAATTCATCGAGGAAATCATCAACCGAATGCGCAACAGCAGCGAATGTAATTTCAATCACCTGCGCAGCATCCAGTCACCGATGGAAAAGACAACCGGAGATATTTTATTGTCCGCCTTCCGGCCCAATGGTACCCAACACATCGTTTTGGGGGATTTCACCGGGCATGGTTTAAGTGCCGCCCTTGGTGGGCCCATGGTTTCCGATATTTTCTACACCATGACCCGCAAAAACATACCCTTGCGGGACATTCTGAATGAAACCAATGTTCAGTTGCACCGAAAGACCCCTACGAGCATGTTCATGGCTGCGGGTTTTGTGGAAATATCCCCTGAGCGCAACAAGGTAAGGCTGTGGAACTGTTCCATTCCCGACATGTTGATCTTTGACAAAAACACCTCGATCCGTCGGATTCAATCACGGTATTTTGCCCGGGGAATGCTTGCCAAACCGGATGATGACTCAGGGGTCGAGATGGATTGCACCCCCGGTGACCGAATCTACCTTTATACCGACGGATTCGTCGAACAACGAGATGCGGATGGCACCATGTTTGGTCAGGATCATTTGGAACAACTTCTCGAACAGATGATACGGCACAGGGAACCTTTGGAGATGGTTCAAAGGGCAGTCCTTGGCTTCCGGTCCGGAGTCTCCCAGAACGACGACATGACCATGGTAGAAATCACCTGTTGACGCATTAACCATACCTTGCTTTTCACTACCCGAAGGACATAGAATTCTAAAATCCCGTTCTCAATCCATGGCGAGACTCATGGCGCAAAAAAGGCGAAAAAAAGGATATTCCTCCCCCCCCCGACCAAAGAGTTCCGAGGGTCTGGACCATTTGCGCTCCGGTCATTTCAAAAAGGCCATTGAGAGTCTTAAACTGGCCCTCAAGGAAGATCCTCAATCCGCCGATTTGAAAAATCTCCTGGCCGAGGCCTATGTTGGACGGGCCAGGGAGTTGTCCGACAAGGGCATGGGGCAGGAAGCAGCCATTATGCTGGAAAGGTCCAGCCTGCTGACGGAAAAGCCGCCCGACCCGGTCATGTTGTTTTCCCTTTTCCTCAAGGGAGGCCAGATCGATCGGGCTGTGGCGTCGCTAAAACCCCAGAAAGAAAAATCGGAAACGGGAGAATCTCTCGATGCCGGTCCCCTCGGTGAAGCCCTGGCAGGGCTGTCTCTGGTGGGATGTGCGGAAGTGCTGACCCTTTTTGACGAAAATTCACCGTTTGTCAATCATCACCACACCGCACTGGAAATACTTCAGTCCTACGACAGGGGGGAAGATGATGCCGCCCTTGTTCTTCTGAAAAAACTCCCCGTAGGATCTCCCTTTAAAAATTTCCGTCTTTTCATTCACGCGCTTATTCTTTCGGCCTCCCAGCCCGAAACCGCCCTTGGGTTGTTGGCCAAGGTGGGCGAGGACTCTTTTTTCCATCCTCTGGCCCAGGCGGTCAAGCTTGCCACTGCGTCGGACCCCTCCCAGATTGACGCACTTTCCTCCTTGAGCAGTCCGGCCAGCGATCTAGCAAGGCGACTGCTGAACATCGATGCCGATGCCTTGCGTACGGTGAGCCAACTGGAATCCTTGGCCTCCAACCCGGACAAACTCGCCAAAGCCCTTTTAAAGCCAGGTCTGGAACCCCTGTTTCCCAGGGAAGTCCTCAAAGCTCTGTGCCTGCCTCTCCTGCCCTCCGCCATAGGCCAATTGGAACCTTTCCAGCAACGATTTGGTCACCTTCCTCCGTGGGAAGTTCAAAGGATTCGTGCCCTGGCCATGGAAGAACAGAATCGCTGGTCAAGTGCTGTGGCTGAATGGAAAAAAGCCGCTGATAACGTAAACGACCCCATGATAAAAGCTTTGATTTACCAACGTCTGGCCGGTTTTCCTCACTTCCAGGATTCAAGAAATCTGTGGGAAATGTTTCAATCCGGGGGGAGGGAAAAAAACTCCAGAGCCGATTTTCTGGAATCGAGCCTGCGCTACGACCCCAAAGACCGGGATACGCACCTCGCCCTGATCCATCTCCATGGTAAAAAAAAGAACAATCCAAAAGTACGGACGACGTTGGACCGAGCGGTCCGCGAGTTTCCCGAAGACCGCGAAATTCTCGAAGCCGCCATGGATGCTACCTTTGCTGCCGGCACCTTCAAGAAAGCCGGCACTTTCGCGGAAAAAATTCTGTCCTTCAATCCCATACACCATCGTGCCCACAGCGTCATGGTAGAGTCGCACCTGGCCCATGCCCGA
>Ga0206226_1000031_pt1 | contig 11270 bp, 6 predicted proteins | sample MancosC3_FD_155478 | JGI IMG/M metagenome (GOLD analysis project Ga0206226, IMG submission 155478) | Subsurface sediment microbial communities from Mancos shale, Colorado, United States - Mancos C3 | ecosystem: Environmental > Terrestrial > Deep subsurface > Rock core/Sediment | place: USA...
ACCCACGACGGGAAACACCGTCTCTGATCCAGCGTTTGGCCAAATCCGCAGAACCCCTGCGACCGGCCCCGCGTGTTCCCCTGCCGCGTGTTTTACCGCCGCCACCGGCAACCCGACAAGCTCCGTCACCATTCGGCAAAATGTTTGGTCCCAAAGATCGGGCCAAAACCACGCCGCCGCGTGTATTTCGCATCCCGGCGATTGGTGTCCCCGTGACCCCTTATGTGGACAAGACCAATCCCCAATCCCGGATCGGTTTCTTGACGATCCTCTACATGCTGGCCTTCAGCGTCCTGACGCTACGCGCAGTGGATTTGACGGTCATTCAAGCCGATTCGCTGCAACAACGCGCCCGCAGTCAACACAAAAAAAAGATTGTCATGACCGCCAACCGCGGTCGCATCCTCGACCGCAATGGCCGAACCCTGGCCATCAGTCTTCCCATGCAGGCCATCTCCGTGGATGTCGATCAGATCGGTGACCGTGATCAGTTGGCCAAGGATCTGGCACCGCTGATTGGCGTTCCCGTGGCCGATCTGCGCAGCCGTTTGCTGTCCTTCAAGCCCGGATCCTTTCCCATCATCAAAAGACTGTCACCACCCGAAACAACCCGAAAAATTCGCAATCTTGACCATCAGGCCTTGTTTTTCATCCCCGAAAGCCGGCGTTTTTACACCATGGGAGAGATTACGGGTCATGCCTTGGGGTTCGTCAACTTTGAGGGGCGGGGGCGTGAGGGATTGGAGCGTTCGTTCGAGGACGAACTTCACGGCGTCAATGGGGCCCAGGTGATCAGTCATGACCGGCTGGGACGTCCCATGCCCATGGTCAAGACGGTGACCGAGCCTCGCCCCGGTATCGATCTTTCCACCACCATCGATACCACCATTCAATATATTGCCTATCGTGCTCTGCTCAAGGGTGTGCAAAACAGCCAGGCCAAAGCGGGCATGGCCGTGGTGATGGATGCCAACAATGGCGAAATTCTCGCCATGGTGAATCAACCCAGCTTCAATCCCAACAACCTGCCGCAAAGCAAATCCAACGACCGTCGCAACCGTGTCGTCACCGACCTGTTTGAACCAGGATCCACCTTCAAGGTTTTCACCATCGCCGGAGCCTTGGATGTGGGTACCGTCACCCCGGAAACGGTCATTGACATTGAATATGGCAAAACCCGGGTTGCCGACCGCATCATCACCGACTTTCACAGGGGTGCCAGGTACCATACCGTCAGCCAGGTGCTGCAACGAAGCTCCAACGTGGGGGCCGCGAAAATTGGTTTGGAACTGGGCAATGACCATTTGGAACGCTATATCCGAAAATTTGGTTTCGGTGCCCCCACCGGCATCGAACTCCCCTCCGATCCTTCAGGTTCCATCCCCAACATAAGCCATTATCTCAAAGTGGGATTGGCTACCCGTTCCTATGGCTACGGGGTTACCACAACACCCCTGCATATCACTGTCGCTTTCACTGCGGCCATCAACGGAGGAATCTACTATCCCCCCACCTTGATCAAAGGCAAGATGGTCGATGGCGTGGTTGTTCCTGTACATAAACCTCAGCCCCATCGGGTCATCAGCGAAGAAACATCAAAACAACTCCGCAAAATCCTGCAATCGGTGGTTACGGATGAAGGAACCGCCATCGAAGCGGCGGTGGAGGGTTATCAGGTGGGAGGCAAAACCGGTACCGCCCGTAAGGCGATCCCGGGACAGGGTTACGTCCGTGGGCGTTATTATGCCTCGTTTGTCGGGTTTGTCCCGGTCGAAAAACCCAGGGTGGTCATATTCGTCAGTATTGACGAACCTTCCGGTATTTATTATGGCGGCAAAGTGGCGGCTCCGGTCTTCAAGGAAATTGCCCAAGAAATCCTTCCCCGTCTTTCCGTCTTCCCTGACACCCATACCGATCCCCCATTGCCGGAAGTGGTCGAACCTCCTGTCGTTGCCGCGACCGGGACCGGGACCGGGACCGAAACCGCGACCGAAACCGAAACCGTTGAAAACATCAGCCTGGGCCGGGCCGTGGAAATCCTTGCCAAAAAAGGGGTGGTTCCCCATGTCCAGGGGTACGGTATGGTCAAATCTTTTGAAACCCCCAAGGAAGGGCCGCCCAGGTTAATCATGCAATGACCCCTTTGATCCAAGTTTCCCGATTGATAGAGTTGTCCGGCCTGCCGGAACTGCGCCTGGAAGGCAGCGACCGGGAGATTTCCGGCATGGTCAGCGATTCGCGGCAAACCCGCCCCGGATATTTGTTTGCGGCACTGCCGGGATGGCGTACCCGGGGGACGTTGTTTGTCGAGGATGCGTTGCGGCGGCAGGCGGTAGCGATTCTGGATCAGGGGGAAGATCGGTTGCCATCCACCCTGGCCCATTTGATTCACCCCGATCCCCCCAAAGCTTTATCCCGACTGGCCTCTGCCTTTCATGGTCATCCCTCCCGCAAAATGACCATGGCGGCCATTACCGGAACCAACGGCAAAACGACCGTAGCCGCCATGACCGAGGCCATTTTGGCACAAGAAAAAATTGCGACCGGCGTGATTGGCACCACTGGAATTCGCGCTCCGGGGATGACAGGAGATACCGGGATGACGACGCCCGATCCCCCCGCATTGCACGCCATACTGGCGGAAATGGCCAAAAACCAGTGCCGGGTCGTGGTCATGGAAGTATCCTCCCATGCCTTGCAGCAACAACGTACCGAGGCGATTGCTTGGCACTGCGCCGCTTTTACCAATTTAAGCCATGATCATTTGGACTACCACGGCAGTGTGCGTGCCTACTTTGAGGCCAAGGCCCGTCTTTTTCTGGAGCGTCCACCCCGATATGCCATCATCAACCTGGACGATCCTTATGGTGCCCAACTCGCCCGGATGGTCGATGGGCATACCGAGGTGTTGGGTTTTACCCTGAAACCCTTGCCGGCACAGGCACCCTATCGAGCCAAAGACATCCAGACCGGTTGGGATGCGAGTCATTTTGTCCTGGCCACCCCACAGGGATCCCAAACCATTCGGCTGCCGGTGTGCGGTTCTTTCAACATAGCCAACGCCGTGACGGCCGCCGCCCTGGCTGGAAGGTTGGGTGCCAGCCTTGAATCCGTGCGCCGTGGCCTGGCCCGGTTTGTCCCGCAACCGGGACGCATGGAACCGGTCAACATGGGCCAACCCTTCAGCGTGTTTGTCGATTATGCCCACACCCCCGATGCCCTGAAAAACTTGTTGGAGACAGTACGCGGCATGGTACGCGAAGGACGTATCATCCTGGTGTTCGGCTGCGGCGGCAATCGCGATGCCACCAAGCGTTCCGTCATGGGTGAGCTTGCCGGACGTTTGGCCCATCAGGTCATCGTCACCGATGACAATCCCCGCTTCGAGTCTCCCGAAGAAATACGTATCGCCATTTTGCGCGGTGTGGTACGGGGAGGCAACCGAGGGGAAGAGATCGCCGACCGCGCCCAGGCCATCGGTCACGCCCTGGGGTTGGCGCAATCGGGAGATTGCGTCCTCATTGTCGGCAAAGGTCATGAAACCGTTCAGATCAGTCAAAACGGCACCATTCCCTTCGATGATCGCGTCTGGGCACGCCATCATTTGAAAGAACAGGGTTTTTACGGCCCGGCCATGGAGGTATCCCAATGAAACCAGACCTGGGCTTTATCGCCCGCACCTTAAATCCCGTCATGGAAAATCATACCACCGACAACCTTGATCTGGCGGGAGTTTCCATCGACACGCGCACCTTGACCCCTGGCCAATTGTTTGCGGCCCTCAAAGGCCCCAGCTTTGATGGTCACCAATTCATCCCCCAGGCCATCAAAGGGGGAGCCAGTGCCCTCCTGGTAGAACAGGACTGGCAGGGATCGGCGGCGGTACCCGTCATCCGGGTGCAGGGGGTTCTGGACGCCCTGACCCGACTGGCCCGGGCCTGGCGACAGAAGGTGAATCCTGTCGTCATCGCCGTCACCGGCTCCAGCGGCAAAACCACGGTCAAGGAAATGATCGCCTTGTGTCTCGGGCAACATTTTACCCGGGTGCACGCCACGCGCGGCAATCTGAACAACCATATTGGCCTGCCATTGACCCTTCTGGCCATGTCGTCCGATTGTCAGACGTTGGTGGTGGAGATGGGGATGAGCGCGGCGGGGGAAATCAGTCATCTGGCTTGGGTGGCGCAACCGACCATTGGCGTGGTCACCAACGTACACCCAGCCCATATGGCGGCCTTTGCCAGCCTTGAAGATATTGCGCGCGCCAAAGGTGAACTTCTTCAGGCACTTCCCCACGATGGCGTCGCCATTTATCCATCGCAACGCTGGGAAACCCCCTTGCTCAGCGAAATGGCTAGGCCCAGGCTTGAATTATCTTTTGGTACCGACGAAAAAGCGCAGGTATCGGCTCGCAATGTGGTCACTCAGGATGGCAAGGTCGGGTTTGATCTGCATCTGCCTCCGGGGATCATGACCCCCCTGCACCTGGACGCCCCTGGGCAACACATGCTCGCCAACGCCCTGGCGGCTGCGGCGGCGGCACACGCTGCCCAAACCCTCCTGACCGCCATTGCCCGTGGTTTAAGTCAATTCCGGCTCCAAAAAGGTCGGGGGCAGATGATCACCACCCCCAACGGTTGGTTTGTGATCGATGATACCTACAATGCCAACCCTGGTTCCATGACCGCCGCGTTGGCCCGCCTGGGCGATGAACAGGGATCGCGACGCATCGCTGTCCTGGGGGATATGTTGGAACTGGGAGAAATGTCCAAAAGTATGCACGAAGGTTTGGCCACCGCCGTCATTGATGCGGGTGTTTCCAGGCTTTTTACCACCGGAAAACTTATGCACCACCTTGCCGATTCTCTTGCAAGACACCCTGCCATTCAGGTAGACCACCGCCATGATGCCGGCGACTGGATCGGTGTGTTGCCCGGGCTGTGTCAACCTGGCGACCGAATATTGGTCAAGGGGTCGCGGGGGATGAAAATGGAGCGCATCGTCGAGGATCTATGCAACCATGCTGTATAATCTGCTCTACCCATTGAGTGACTATTGGTCGTTTTTGAACCTGCTGAAATACATCACCTTGCGTTCCATAGCGGCGGCGTTGACGGCACTCGTCCTTTCCCTCATCCTCGGCCCCTTCCTGATACGCGGATTGCAGGCGGTTCAGGCTGGAGGCCAACCCATCCGCGAAGACGGTCCCAAACGCCACCTGCTGGAAAAAAAAGGGACGCCAACCATGGGAGGAACGCTGATTTTGCTGGCGGTTTCTTTCACCACCTTTTTGTGGGCCAACTTGGCCAACCCCTACATCATCATGGTTCTTGCGGTCACCCTGGGTTTTGGTGCCATCGGTTTTTGGGATGATTATGTCAAGGTGACCCGGCAACACAGTCGTGGCGTTTCGGGACGTACCCGTTTTCTGATGCAATCGGTCATTGCCCTGCTCATGGCGGCGTGCATGAAATGGACCGATGGCAATGCTTTTGGCTATTTAAGTTTTCCTTTTGTCAAGGATTACGTCCTGGATCTGGGGTGGATGTTTTTTCCGTTCGCCATCCTGGTCATTGTGGGGGCGGGTAACGCCGTCAACCTGACCGATGGCCTCGACGGTCTGGCCATTGGTCCCTCCATGCTCACGGCGGCCAGTTTCATGATCATTTCCTATGTGGTAGGTCATGTCCATTTTGCTGGCTATCTGCATATCACCTATGTGGCCGGGGCGGGAGAACTGGCCATTTTTTGTGGTGCCATCGTCGGTGCCGCCCTGGGATTTTTATGGTTCAACACCTACCCGGCCCAGGTGTTCATGGGGGATGTGGGTTCCTTGTCTTTGGGGGCGGCCATGGGGGCGGTGGCCATGGTTACCCGCCATGAAGTCGTCCTTGCCATCATCGGTGGCATCTTTGTACTGGAAACTTTTTCGGTCATCATCCAGGTGGCCTCATTCAAGCTGGTAGGCAAACGGGTTTTTCGCATGGCCCCGATTCACCATCATTTTGAGTTGAAAGGCTGGGCGGAACCAAAAATCATCGTTCGTTTCTGGATCATATCCATCATCCTGGCCCTGGTGGGCCTAGCCACATTGAAGATACGCTGACCATGACCAATCCTATGCCCCATACAAAAAAACAATTTGGCGTTCTGGGTTTAGGCCGCTCCGGTTTGGCGGCTGCCCGTTTTCTGGCGACCCGTGGCAACCCTGTCGTCGCCTGGGACCAGGGAAAAGTCCCGTTGGAAGGATTGGAAACACTCCCGGAGGTCGAAATATGGGACGGCCCATTTCCCGAACAACGTTTGCTCCAATGTGAAACGGTGTTGTTGTCACCGGGGATCCCCCGGACCCATCCTGGGGTTGCAAAACTTGTGGCCAACGGTTTGCCGGTCATCAACGATTGTGAATGGCTTTATCGCCATTGCCAAAGCCAGGGCGTTGCCTCCAAATTTGTTGCCATTACCGGAACCAACGGTAAATCCACCGTGACCACCCTGGTTGGAGAGATGTTGGCGGCAACCGGGGTGAACACCCAGACCGGAGGCAATCTGGGTCAGGCGGCCCTTTCGCTGTGGCACGAGGACACCCGGATCTATGTTTTGGAACTGTCTTCGTTCCAGTTGGAAAGCATGAAAAGTTTTCGCGCCAACAGTGCCGCCCTGCTGAACCTGTCCCCCGATCACATGGATCGCTACCCCGGCCTGGAGCATTATCTGGAAGCCAAACTGGCCATTTTTCACAACCAGCAACCAGGTGACGTGGCGGTGATCAACGCCGACGATCCCGGGTTATGGCCTGCGGCCCGTTCCGTGTGCCTAAAGGGAGTGACCTGCGTTGGGTTTTCCATTGAAAAACCGGTTCCTGGAGGCGTTTACATCCAGGATGGCTGGCTTGTGGATCATCGCGGCCAGGAAAGACAGCCCATCCTGGAAACGGCACGTATCCGGATCAAGGGACGGCATAATCTGGCCAATGCCACGGCCGCCGCCGCCCTGGCCCTGGGACAGGGTGCCGGCAGGGAAATCATTGCCAAAATACTGGAACATTTTCCCGGTTTGCCGCACCGCATGCAGTGGGTACGCTCCGTCAATGGCGTCACTTTTTATAATGATTCCAAGGGAACCAATGTGGGTGCAGTCGTTGAATCCCTGGCCTCTTTCGACCGGCCACTGGTGCTGATCGCTGGAGGACGCGCCAAAAAAACCGATTTTTCTTCTTTGACCCAAGCGGCTTCGCAGCGGCTCCGGGCCACGGTTGTCATTGGTGAATCGGCCAAAGATATAGAGGCCGTGCTTGCGGGAGTCGCTCCCGTTGCCCATGCGGGATCCATGAAGGAGGCGGTTGCCAAATCTTTGGAGCTGGCCCAACCTGGAGACGTGGTGCTGTTGTCACCCGCGTGCGCCTCCTTCGACATGTTCAAAAATTTTGAAGATCGTGGTCATCAATTCAGTGAGGCGGTTCATGCTCTTTAAAGCTTTGACCAGGCCCGTAGGGAAAAAACCGGCCCCCCCCAATTGGGAACCCAGTGCGGATAAGCAGCGCGTGGGGACCATGGATCTGTGGGTGGCGGGGGTATCGTTTTGCCTGCTGATTATTGGCTTGGTCATGGTTTATTCCGCCTCGGCCCCCATCGCTCTGCGCACCTATGGCGATGCCTCCCATTATGCCTTGCGCAACGGCATATTTTCGCTTTTGGGGTTGATATGCTTGGTGGTCATCAGTCGCCAATCCATCACCACGATCCGACGTTTGGGACAGTGGGGATTCTGGGGCATTATGTTTCTTTTGGTGGTCACTCTGATACCCGGGGTGGGTTTGGAAGGGGGGGGCGCACGACGCTGGATTAATTTTGGCTTTGCCACGGTTCAACCCTCCGAACCCTACAAGGTGGTTCTGGTACTGTACATGGCCCACATTTTGGCCAACAACCCTGCCAGAGTCCGCTATTTTTTCGCCGGTGTTGTGCCATTATTTGTCCTGTTCGGAATGGGGGCGGCGTTGCTTCTGGCCGAGCCTGATTTTGGCGCGACCATGATCTGTGCCTCGGTAGTTTTCGGCATGATTTTTGTGGCTGGCATCCCCCTTTCCTGGATTTTTGGACTGGTGGTGGCCGCCGTTCCCATGGCGGCAGCGGGTGTCATCATGGCCCCGTATCGTTTTCGCCGGGTCACTTCATTTCTTGATCCCTGGGATGACCCTTTGGACAGCGATTTCCAGTTGGTGCAATCCCTGCTGTCTTTCGGCAATGGTGGATATACGGGAACCGGCCTGGGCGAAGGGCAGCAAAAACAATTCTATCTACCGGAATCCCATACCGATTTTATATTTGCCGTCATTGGAGAGGAGTTGGGGCTATTTTGGATTCTGTTGATTATTTTGTTATTTGCCATTTTGATCTGGCGCGCCCTCTATATCGCTCGGTTGGCCGATGATCGTTTTGTCCGCCTGGCCTCTACCGGGGTGGCTGTCCTGTTGGGAACCCAATCGGTGGCCAACATGGGGGTGGTCATGGGGCTGCTGCCTCCCAAGGGATTGACCTTGCCATTGGTGAGTTATGGTGGTACCTCGATCATCGTCACATTGGGCGCCATCGGTCTGCTGCTTGCCTTTTCCCGAACCCTTCCGGTCTCTGAAAAGGTTGGCTTTTCGTTGCGAAAAAATTCCTCGACATAACTATGGGCAGTAAAAAAATACTGAGATTGATTGGGGACATCGTCTCCCCCGGTAATTTTTTGGCAAAGCTTCCAAGAGTTAAACCGCTCCCAGCTTGGAATGTATAGTTTCCGTCATCCCCGCGAAAGCGGGGATCCAGAACTCGAAGCTACCGATCAACGCCCTGGATCCCCGCTTTCGCGGGGATGACGTTTGAAAACTACGTATCCCAAGCTGGTTGTGGTTTAGAATTTTTAATTAGGCGTTTTACACCTATGGATAAAAATACGCATATTTTTATTATATTACGCGGCCTGATTGTTATAATATTTGGATGTATTATCGTCGCAGCAACATCTTTTGGCACTTTATATTATTTGCAAACAGAGTTATTCGATGAAGTTATGTACAATGGAAATTTATTTCAGGCAAGAGCCAGCACAGCAATGAATTCAATCATCAATCCTCCGCTTATGTTAAGTGCGATGGAGCCATTGAACGTCCTGGTGCAAGATCCAACACCCGAGAACATCCAGACCAGCAATAAGATATTAGAAAAATATTCGCATCTTCTGGGCGTAGAGGCCATTTTTATCATGGACGCCGGAGGATTGACCATAGCGGCCAGCAATTGGCGCGATAAGATATCATTTATTGGTAAGGACTATAGATTCCGCCCCTACTTTCAACAGGCAATTTCTGGAAGTATTGGAATGTATGTTGCGCAGGGAGTAACCTCAGGAATATTGGGGATGTATATCGGTATTCCCATAGGTGATAAGAATGGTACTCCTGTCGGGGTGCTTGTGTGCAAATACCCATCAGACATCCTTCTTCCTGTCCAGGCTGAAGGAAATAATCTGTACACCTATTTATTGGCCGATGAATTGGGCATCATTTTTTCATCAAGCGATCCAAAGTTTAAAATGACCACCTTGAGGAAGTTGGATCATAAGACCGTAACCGATATTGCCCACACCAAACGCTATGACACCGATCTGTTGCGGCCACCCGTGCTTTTTTTTACTAACGTTAATACATTTGTTGGAGAAGCTTATTTTTCGTTGAAGACTCGATTTCATGCCGCGTTGGAAAAAATATTCTTCATCCATGAGCATATGGGGAATTTTATGCCGTTGCCGAATTCTCCCGGGTGGCAGCTTGGCGTCATGCGCGAAAACTATATCTTAAAACAGAATGTCCTGGTCCATCTCATTCCGAACGTTTTGTTGGTGTTATTGATATATATATTTATTATTCTATTTTATTCTTACTCTTCCGAAAGAAGAATGTTCAATAACACCATCCAACTCTTGATGCGTTATGCTCCGGTATCCATTGCCATGTTTGATCATAAACTGCGGTATCTGCATGCCAGTGACCGTTGGTTCAACGATCATAATCTGGATAGAAAACAAGCCACTGGGCGTCGATATTTTGATCTTGTTACGAACGCCGATCCCCGTTGGATGGAAATATTCGATCATTGTCTGAGTGGTCAAAGGCAACGGCGAGAGGCTGATCGCTTCGGGGATCCCAATGGGAAGCCCATGTGGGTGACGTGGGAAGCCATTCCGTGGGAAAACAAGGGAAAAGAAGACGTTGGCGTTTTGATCGTCCAGGAAGATGTCTCTGTGAGGGTCAACATGGAAAACCAGGTCCGTCTTCAACGTGATCAATTGGCCGAAGAACGGGATCTCATTGAGGATATTATTGTAAAAATGCGTTCTGCCAAAGAATTTTATCCAAATCATCTGAATTATATTACATCTCCCGTCGAGAAGACTTCCGGTGATATATTGCTCTCCGCGCTTCGTCCGGACGGAGGACATTATGTTGTATTGGGTGATTTTACAGGTCATGGACTTCCTTCGGCTTTGGCAAGTCCTTTGATTGCACATCTATTCTACGAAATGACCGCCAATGGTTTGCCATTGTCCCAGATACTTATTGAAATTAATGAAGAATTGCACCATAAAATGCCTGTTGGTATTTTTATGTGCGCTGTTTTCTTGGAGATCAATCCGGATCGAAATGTTATAAAGCTTTGGAATTCAGCCATGCCGGATGTATTACTGTTCAGGAACAACTCTTTGTTTATGAATTGCAAATCCAGCCTTGCCCCCTTGGGAATTCAGGGTCTATCTGACGTTTCCTGTCAAGAAATCCTTGTGGAACGGGGTGATCGAATTGTAGCTTTGTCGGATGGTATTATAGAATCCCAAAACAATACTGGAGAAATATTTGGCCAGGAAAAAACAGAAAAAACCATTGAATACATTCTTCAGAATGGTTGGGATATTTCCAGAATTTTAAGCATTATAGATCATTTCTGTGGCAATAGAGATACCCAACATGACGATATTACAATTGTAGAAATGATCGTCTAAGTACATGTTTCGTCAAATAAAAAACGGGCGGTCCCTTCCATGACGCTGTTCCTTTGGTAACCGTTCAGTCCCCCCGCCTTTTTTTCTTTTAAAGTATTGCGGGGGTCTGGGGGGAGGTTCTCCCTTACAAGTGTAGGTTTTTTCATATTTCATTGATTTCATTGATAATTGGCCAATCTTCAGGAACTCCGCATCCAAGGGGGATCTGCTGGTTATTGAGTAAAGCC
>Ga0206226_1000032_pt1 | contig 11213 bp, 10 predicted proteins | sample MancosC3_FD_155478 | JGI IMG/M metagenome (GOLD analysis project Ga0206226, IMG submission 155478) | Subsurface sediment microbial communities from Mancos shale, Colorado, United States - Mancos C3 | ecosystem: Environmental > Terrestrial > Deep subsurface > Rock core/Sediment | place: USA...
ACAGCCCCATCAACAAACCGCTGGTCATCGCCATGAACATGCCGAAAATCCAGTCAAGATCGGGTTTGTTACCGCTCAAAAGTTCGACCACCGGCATGGTCACCATTTGCGCCATCCCAACCCATACCCCGGCCATGAGCACATCGAAGCGACGACGGCAGGTACGCAGCTTCGCCCCTCCCACCAAAGAACCCACCATGTAATAACTGAAAAGTGGCAATCCGCCGTTGGCCGACAAGGATTCGAGAAAGGAAAGGATGATGCCCAGGATCATGGCTCCCCCTGGAATGCCTGCCCGTGCGCCAATTGTCAGAGAAGAAAGGGCCGAAGCCAAAGCGACATGGGGTAGATAAACCACCATGTGGGTGGACAAACCAAAGATCTCGGAGATCCCTTGCCCCATGGTCAGGGTTATCGCGCTGATTAGCGAGGTCACAAAAAGTATGGAGGCCAGCATGTAAACGGTTTGTATATCTCTGGGAAAAGCGGTGGAGGTGATCAGGAGAAACCACCGCCCCAGGTAAAGCATGATGGCAAGGATCACCGCCAAGCCAACAAACTTCATGACCTTGGCCCCGGTCCACTGACTCCGGTTGAGTGCTTCAATCTTGAGACGGGTGGCTTCACTCACCACCTCCCCCTCCCGAATGATCATCTGCCCTCTTTTGGCCTGGAAAAACACGCTGTCGATACTGTCGAAGGCCTGCTGTCGTTTCAATCGGGTTTCCGCCAAGTTTAGCACCAGGTTGGGCCGGATCAATGCCCGGGTTTCCCGCAACAACCATTCCTGAATTTCCCGTGGATAGGAGCCTAAATGTTTGCGAACCGTTTCTCCGAGCAACCAGCGCATACCATTCAGGTCGATGGGTTTATCCCATTCCTTGCCTTTGCGTTCCTTGCCATCGACTATGGAATAGATGACCGAAGGGGCATCTCGCAAATCCTTGAGGGTTTCCGGGCCACTGACGACGGTTTGATTGCGCAGATCTCCCAGCCATTCGGAAACCTTTTGGATAAGTCCGGGGGTGGATTCCACATTGAGCAGCGTTTGTACCAACCTTGGGGATGCTTCCTCCTCCAACCTTTGGGAAAAATCATCGGTCAAGGCTGTGAGATTGGGTTGACTACCCTTTTGTTGACGAACGGAATCCAGCCATTCCAGGGCATCGACAATCTGGCGGATCACCGGATCCATCATGCCACCATCCCAATCGTAGATGGTCGGGACCGCGTGGGCGGCATCCTGGCGCAGTTTCAGGGTGGTTTCCCTGTCCTCGATCAGGATGTCCCGATCCGCTTTGACATTCTTTTGGGCAACTTCACCAACTTCCGGCAAATATTGGGGTTTCATGACCACCGGTGAATTGATGACTGTCAACGCCAGGACATAAACGGTGAACAGAAATCCATAAAGCAGCCTTTTGAGCAGGACCAGATTTTTGCTGATGAACGGACGCTTGAGGAACGCCTTGATGATTGTTTTTTCCATGAAACCGGCCATGATTCATACCGATCCTCTGTTTTTCCATTGATGCAACCCTGCTTGATCGTAGGCCTGTACGATGCTTCGCACCAGAGGATGGCGAACGACATCCCGATCAGAAAAATGGACCCACTCGATACCTTTGACGTTTTTCAAAATGTCCATGGCATCGATCAACCCCGATCGGGTTCCCCTGGGCAGATCCACCTGGGTAATATCGCCGCAGACCACGGTACGCGACCCCGTTCCCAACCGGGTCAGAAACATTTTCATCTGTTCCGGGGTCACATTTTGCGCCTCATCCAGGATGATAAACGCTTCATTCAGGGTGCGACCGCGCATGTAGGCCAGTGGAGCCACTTCCAGGGTGTGCCGGCTTAACATTTTTTCGATTCTGTCACCGCCCAGCATATCTTCCAGGGCATCGAAGAGTGGTCGCAGGTAGGGATCGATTTTGGCCTGGAGATCGCCTGGCAGAAACCCCAGTTTTTCACCGGCTTCCACTGCGGGCCTGGTCAAAATAATCCTGGAAATCCATCCCTCCTGATACCCGGCAACGGCATTGGCGACCGCCAGATAGGTTTTTCCCGTTCCTGCCGGTCCAATGGCAAAGGTTAACTGCGAACGGTTCAATGTTTGAATGTAATCGGCCTGTCCGGAGGTGCGTGGTTGAATCGTTTTTTTGGGCGTTTTGATGATGTTGCCTGGAGAAAACATCTCTTCAAGGCCATTTTTTTCCTGTAATGCCCGAATTCCCGCCTCAACTCTCTGCTGGTCCATGTGTTGGCCTCTTTTCAGCGCATCGTAGAGGGTTTCCAAAAGTATTTTGACCTTTGTTCCCTGTTGCCCGGTTGCCGTGATGATCACGCTGTTTCCCAGCGGGTGAAGGACCACATCCAATTGATCTTCCATCAATTTCAGATGGATATCCAGTTCTCCGTACAGGGCGGCGGCAAGGCGATTGTCGGGAAATTCCACAATCTGGGTACGCAGGCTCTGGCCATCGTCCATGTCAGTCAACTCTGTTTCTTGTTCATTGTTACGGTTGATCATCGCTGTGACTTTAAGTAAAGATTTGCATCACAGACGCCCTTTGAGAGAATTGGGTAGACCTTCGATGATTTCCACCTCGACCCATTGGCCGATTCGTTCATCTGTTGCCGGAAAGTTGACCCACCGGTTACCCCTGGTCCGGCCACTCATCAGACCCTGCCCCATCCGGGACCGTTTTTCCACCAGGATTTCTTCACGTTTACCCACCTGTTGCCGGTTATTTTCAAGTTGCACCTGGTTTAACTTTTCCTGGAGCCGTGCCAGACGTTGGCGACCCATTTCCAGCGGAATTTGCGGCTCCATGGTGGCCGCCCTGGTCCCCGGTCTGGGGGAGAATACAAACGAATAGGCATGGTCAAAGCGAATTTCTTCAATCAGGGCCATGGTTTGGTTAAAATCGTCTTCGGTCTCGCCAGGAAACCCGACAATAAAATCCGAGGCCAAGGTCATATCGGGATGGGCACGGCGCAATTTATTGGCCCACGTTCGATAATGATCAACGTTGTGTCCCCGTTCCATGGCTTGCAGGATGGCATCGGAGCCGGATTGAATGGGGAGATGTACACAGGGACACAGTTGGGGAATTTCGGAAAAAATGTCAACCAAGTCATCGGTCATGTCGGCAGGGTGGGAAGTGACAAAGCGAATTCTTTTGCAGGAATCCAACAGGGCCACACGTCGGATCAGGAGGGCAAGATCGTTGGCCGTTCCGGACTCATCCAGGGCACCGTAGCTGGTGACGTTTTGTCCGAGGAGTTGAATTTCCACCGCCCCATTGGCCAGACAGACGGCAATTTCTTCAAGGACATCAGCGACTGGGCGACTCCACTCCTGGCCACGGGTGTGGGGGACGACACAATAGGAACAAAAACGGTTGCACCCTTCCTGAATGGTGACCGAGGCGACAGGGCCCGATTGTCCGGTCTGGGGAAGGTGGTCGAATTTATCCGTGGCCGTGGCATTGGCGGCGAATATTTTGTCATGTCCGCCTGCCAGTTGGTCCAACATCATGGGCAATTCATGGTAGTTTTGCGGTCCAAACACCAGATCGACGTAAGGGGCACGACGGAAGATTTCTTCTCCTTCGGCCTGGCCGACGCACCCCCCGACGGCAAAAACCACCCGGCCACCATCCGCACGCCGACGCACCAGTTTACGCACCCGACCCAGTTCGGAAAATAATTTTTCCTCTGCCTTTTCGCGAATGTGACAGGTATTGAAAATCACAAGATCGGCCATTTCCGGGGTTGAAACCTGGGTTAGGCCATGACTTTTTTGCAGAAGGGCCAGGATGCGTCCGGCGTCATAAAGATTCATCTGACAGCCAAAATTTTTGATGAAAAGGTTTTTCAAGCCTTGTCCGATCGGTTGAAAGGTTGAAATTTGGCCTGGAGTGCCGTCAAAACACCGGGAGGGACGAAAGGTGAGACATTCCCTCCCATTTTGGCAATTTCCTTGACGAGTCCCGAGGATATGTAGGTCGTGGATTCGCTGGCCATGAGAAACACCGTTTCCACGTCGGGGTTGAGTTTACGATTCATGGCTGCCATCTGAAATTCGTACTCAAAATCGGAGACGGCCCGTAATCCTCGCAGGATGGTGCAGGCCCCGATGCTTTTGACAAAATGGATAAGAAGCCCTTCCATCCGGCATTTTGTGACCCGAGGCAAATCTCTGGTCGCCTCCTCAAGGAACGTCATTCTTTCGGAAACAGAGAAAAGAGTCGTCTTGGAGGTATTGTCGGCAATGGCCACGACGACCTCGTCGAACAAAAGGTTGCCCCTGGCGATGACATCCAAATGGCCCAAGGTTACGGGATCGAAGGTTCCTGGATAGACGGCAATTTTTTTCATTCTGTTTACTTTTCCCTACCGATTTTTTTAAAAATGGAGATACGGGTATCACCGTAGCGTCGGTATTGCAATGGCTCCCATGATGAGAAACCCTCGAATTGCATACCCGCCTCGTGTTCGGCAACGGCGAGTGTGCCAGAAACGGCAAAGTTTGAATTTCCAATGGCTGTCAATGTTTCCGGGATAAGATTCTGGCCATAGGGGGGATCCATGAAAACGATGGCCAACGGTATGTCCGGGGTGATTGAATCACGATGGAAAAGTTTTTCGATAGCTGTCAAGGTCGAAGGATGGGGCACCGAACCTTTGATTACGGTTGCGTGGTGGGCAAGTTGCAACCTGTTAACGTTTTGTTGGATCATTTTGAAAGCTGTCGGATTGGAATCGACGAAGGCGACAAATTTGGCACCCCGGCTTATCGCCTCCAGCCCCAGCAATCCGCTTCCGGCGAAAAGATCCACGACCCACGCCCCCGGAAGACGGGATCCAAGGATATTGAAAACCGCTTCCCGAACACGCCCCGCCGTTGGCCGAACATCGCCATTGGCCGGAACATGGACAATCTGTCCGCGGTGGGTGCCTCCGGTGATCCGAACCATTTTACGTGAACCGTGGTAATCGCAACTTTAAAAGGCTTCCGTGAGTTGTTGATTGAGGCGGTCGATAAAATCGACAAGATGTTTAATAATAGCGTCTCGACCCGCTTCCAGATCCGTGGAACTGCCACTTCCCTGCTGTATCAATGCTTCCAGCTCCGAATCCACCTCCAATTCCGGGGCTTCTCCCAGCATGGATTCCACCTTGGCCACCATGTCTTCGACTCTGAGGCTTAGTTGATCGATCACCGCATCTTTCAAGCGTATGCGCAGGGGGATTTCCAGGGTTGGCAATATACCGGCATCCAGGCGCATAAGAATTGCTGTTTTTTTCTGTTTTTTAAAAATAGCATCAAGGATATTTCTTTTAAGTTGCAGCTTCGTTGGTCGTGTTGCAGTCATGGAAGGTGGGTGAACAATAACATTGGTGATGCGTTTGCGTCCGGTAAGGAACGCCACTTCGCCAAAAAAATCACCGGGTTCCATCTGTGCCATGGGGATGCCTGCCCCTTCCTTGACAACACTGGCGAAACCATGGAGAAGAACAAACAATGACCGATCTGATCCGCCTTCCTGGATGAGGAATTCTCCGGTGTCATAACCTGCGATGTGGAGGTGTTCCTTTGAGAAGTCTTTGATTTCGTTAGGTTCAAGGAAGGAAAACAGGGTTAGGGATTGAACGATTTGCTGAATTTGGTCTGTGGTCAGGTGGTTGTATAGGATCACAGGTGCCCTCCCGATACCCTTCGGTAACATTCCTTGGAGAAAAGACTTCGCTATAAGAACAGGTTTTCGGCCACGATAGCACGTCTGGTGAAGAAAATCGATGCAACAACCAAATTTGCTGCAATTTTTTTGCAATTCTTTCGCAATTCTTTCGCAATTTTCCTGCCAGATTCCATGCCTGAACTGTTTTGGAGATGGGTTTTAATATTGGATGGAAACGTGTTACCATGGCTTGGTTTTGTGGTATCGAAAGAACAAAACTTGGCAGGATTTATACATTTCATCTGGAGATAAAATATGCTGATTGATCTTGGTCCCATGTCCCCCAACCAAGTTTATCACACGGTGACACAGACTCTCATCCCCCGTCCCATCGCTTGGGTGTTGACTGAAAACCAATCAAAATCCTTCAATATCGCTCCTTTTTCCTATTTCAACGCCATTGCCAGTGATCCTCCGTTGCTCATGTTATCCATCGGTTGGAAGAGAGATGGTTCCCCCAAGGATACCCGACGCAACATTCTTGAGAGAAAGCATTTTGTCGTGCATATCGCTTCCATGGATTCCTTGGAGTCGCTCAACAACTCCTCCGCCGAACTTCCCGATGAGGTTTCGGAAGTTGAAAAAGAAAAGCTGGTCCTGGCGGAGTTTCCCGGTTTTTCTCTGCCTCGAATTGCGGGATGCAAGATAGCTTTTGCCTGTTCGTTTCATGAAGTTCATGAAATTGGCCAAACGCGTCAGGCTTTGATACTGGGCGAGATTCGGACCATTTTTGTTGACGACTCTGCGGTGGTTTACGATGCCAAGGGGCGTATGCGGGTGGATGCGACGGCGGTTGGCCCTGTCTCCCGATTGGGGCCGGGGGAGTATGCCGAATTTGGAAAGATTGTCCGGCTTCCCATTCCTGCGGCATGATCGGAAAAACGAAAAAAAAGAACCTTGGGGGATGGCTTCAATTACAAAAAACCTTCCATCGTCGCACAACGACAGGCTGGACACGCCCTTTGACATGGATGGATTCCGCCGGGCCAAAATCCATTCCCGCCAAAGTCGCATCGGTCACCAGCTCATCGGCTTTGGCTGCGCCGCAAAGACGCGAAGCCACGTTGACCGCATCACCGATCACGGTAAAATCACGACGATCCTCGGGACCAATGGCACCGGAAATCACCTGCCCGCGAAAAACGCCAATGCCCAGGGTGCGCGGATAATTTTGTTTTTTCACGGCATGTAAAATTTCCCGGGCGGCGACGATGGCCTGATGATGGCCATCCTGGGCATCAAAACGCGCCAGAATGGCATCACCAATCATTTTATCAACATCGCCTCCATGCCGCTGAATAAGGGCAACCTGGAGTGTCATGATCTGGTTGAGAAAATCCACCACGGCCTCGGGTGAATTTTTTTCTGAAAAACCGGAAAAATCGCGAATATCGGAAAAGAACAACGTGGTTGTCATGTTGCGCGAAGGGATTTTGCCACCGAAACCCGCCATTTTGGCCGCTCTGGCTGCGGTTGATGAGACGAAAGATTCAACCTTTCGGCGTAATTCGTTGGCTTCGCGGGTGCGCGCATCAATGTGTGTTTGGGCCTGATTGACCAGTTTATTGAGGGCCAACACCATGGCAAACAACAAAATCCCAGGTATAATAAGCGTCAGGACAACCGCTTCGGCAAGAATGTCATCGAGATAGCCGACAGGCTCGTACAATTCAAAAACAGCCCGCAAAGTACCCGCTTCATCAAAAACCGGCACATAAAGTTCATACACATGGGATCCGTCATCGCCTGTCTTTCTGACCAGGCTCGGGGTGGCCGTCCTGAGAACCTCACTCAAGGCGGGACCATCTTCAACCATGCCAATCTCATGCCTGTAGGTGGCAAACCTGACGCGACGGTCCAGGCCGTAGACTTTGATTTCGAGAAGGTCCATTTCGCCGACTTCCGTGGCAAAAGCCTCAATCAGGGAAACGGCATCGGGCGATGTTTCCACCTTGTGGGTGGATTGTTCCTGCATCAAACTTTCCCAGGCCAAAGGTGCGTGCATGGCCACACTTTTGGCGATGGTCTGCGCCCGACGTTGCGCCATTTCCAGATAAATGGACTCAACGATTTCCAGAGACACAAACCCGATCAGGGCGAGAAAAATAACGCAAAATCCCAGTACGGCGGGGATAAACCAACGCCGGAATAATGTTTTCAACGGAAACGGTTTGTCAAAGAAGTCATTCGCACTTTTTTCTTCAGAAATCATAGCCATATCTTATCATCGTGGATGCAAACGGCAGGTGGACGGAACAATGGTCAAGGGTAGGTGGACAGGAAGGCCGACAAGGATTCAATGACTTGGTCCAGGGCCTCTTTTTCGGCCTTGGTGCGGATGGCATCGGTGCTGGCTCCGGCCTTGGGTTCGTAGTATTTCGCCAACCCGATGATTACGGGAAATTGGCGAGATTGCCCCGCTTCTTCGAGAGTGAGACGCACCTCAATGGTCATTTCAAACTGATCCGCACGCCCGGATGCGTCTTCAAGGACACGTTTGCGTTGGGTGGGTTCCAGTTGTATGTGCAAGGTTCGGTCGGGAGCGGTTGCGGTATGGGAAGGGATGACCATGAGAGAACGCAGACGATCCTTGATTTTTTGTGCCAGGACAGGATTCTGTTCCGTTCCAGGCCCTTCCATGCGGATTGTTGCATTGGCCCACTGTCGTCCCAACTGTTGGGGATCTCCGGCAAAACGATAACCACAAGCCGCCATGAAAAGGGTAAGCAGGGCAAGGAGAACGGGAAAAAAATTGTGGTTCATAATGGGGACCGTATCATAAAATCAAACATGCCGATGAACAGACTACCATTTGGCCATAAAATCAACCGAACAGCCAGGAACAATGCACCCACCGCCCCATTTACAAACCGGAAATAATCTTGCAGGGAGGGGGGAAACACTTGGACGACAGCACGCATAGTCGCCGTATAAAGCCAAATGAAAGGTCTTGCCGTAATACAAATATCGGGTATCATGGGGGTGTATTTTCATCGATATGGTTTTCAATTGATAGGGTCTCCCTTGACGGGCTTGCATGGCGTTCCCTGTTTCCCACCAAACTCCGCATGTTTCCGGAGAGTCTGCGGATGATATTGAGGATCCGTCCCAGCGTCATGTGTTGTGGCGTGTGTGGCGCGTTCTTCGACGGCGTTTCTGGCAAGTCGGCGTATTCGTCATTCTGCTGCTTCCCCCCTTGTGGTTGCATCTGCTGTCACAACCCCATTTGTACATGGCTGTCGGCTCTTTGCTGATCGAGCATGACCAAGCACCATCCGGTGGTCTCCTTGCAGGGACTTTGGGGCTTGATCCGCCGGCAGGAGAAGACTTTGCCACCCAGCTCCATCTTTTGCAGGGGACGGTATTGATCGAGAGGGTCATCGAAAAAGAAAATTTGTTACATTCCAGGTTGGTCGACGAGTTGGTCCCGTTGTCGGAACCGCAACAGCCATGGTTATCCAGAATAATGGCCATTCTGGGAATTCCAAAAGCAATGATTCCCACGGACACCGATGTTTCCGGTGAACGGGAAGCGATATTAGCCAGGCTGGTTGGGCATATGCGTTCCCATTTACGGGTTCGGCCAGTCAAGAATAGCCACATGGTTGAGATCGATTACACTTCCCAGGATCCGGTATTGTCTGCCAGGGTGGTTAATGCCCTAGTCAAAAATCATATCGAATGGCAGATGGAAACCAGAACCGCTATCATGAAACGGGTGACCAAGCTGTTGGTTCAACGGTTGGATGGTTTGACGGATAATCTGGAGCAGGCGGAAAATGCCCTTGAGGCTTTTCGCAAGCGTTCGGCCTTGCTCACCTCCGAAGAAAAATCAAGCATCGAATGGCAACAGCTCCAGGCGGTCAATGATGAATATTCCATGACCCTGGCCAAGACGATGGAACTCCAGATTCGGATTCAAAAATTGGAAGATTGGATCAAGTCGCGCAGCAGCCGGAGGCCGGGTTTGCAGGGGGCGGATCTGGAGATTGAGTCCAGCGTGGTTCTTAACGATGGGTACGCTGATGCGATAAAAAAGGAGAAATTGATTTCCCGCCTTACGGAACGAAAGGGAGAGACCTCTCCAATAGTGATGCGTCTGCGCAAGGATTTGGCCAAGATAACGGCCAATATTCATGCCGAAGAAAACCGCATCTTGGCTACAGAACGCCAGGATCTGGAAGCAACTCAGGGCCGTTTGGCTAAGATTGAAAAACGTTTGGTTCAGGAGCAGAAAAAGTTTAAAGATTTCCAAACCAAGGCGGTCCAACTCAGAAAACTGGAACGTGAGGCGGAGTCCAATCGGGAACTGCGTGATATTTTCCTGAAACGGTTCAAGGAAACTAATATTTTGGGGGATTTGGACATTCCCGTAATTCAACTGGTCAACACTGCGGAACCTCCCGGTCAGGCGTATTCGCCAAGGTTTGGCAAGGCGACCTTGTGGACGGTCATTCTGGGCTTTTTGGTGGGTGGGTTGGTGGTAATCCTTATTGAGGTGTTTGATCCGACTCTAAAAACTCCTTACGAAACCGAAAGGGCGATGGATTTGCCGTTTATGGGCTGGATCCCTTTGCTCTCAGGCAACAACCGCAAACGTATATTGGAGTTGATGCGGTCTTGTTCTCCTGGGACCGCCTATGGAGAGGCCCTTCAGGGCATCAGGACAAGTTTAATGATGATTCACGTTCACGAACCGGTGAAGGCAATCATGATTGTTTCCTGTGGTGTGGGGGATGGACGTACGGAATTGGTTCGAGGATTGGGGAAGGTGTGCGCTTTGGATGGGGAGCGTGTGTTGGTGCTTGATGCCGATTTTCGCAAACTTGCAAAACAGGTTGATGCGGGGGATTCTGGTGATGGGGGGTTGTTTGGGATTATTCAGCGATTGGATGCTATTGGTGAGGGGGCGAATTTACAGATGGAAGGTGATAAGCCTTCGGTTGGTTTGCGTGAAATTATCATGGAACGGATAGAAAAAACGCCGGAGGGTTATTATTTGCTGGCACCGGGTTTGTCTGGTGCTCATCCGACCAAAATTTTATCGTCACCGCACTGGCCCCAGATCATGCGTGTATTGCGTGGGGAGTTTGACCGCATACTGGTTGACACACCTCCGGTGTTAAAATTTACCGATGCCTTGTTGCTTGGGGTTCATATGGAGGTGGTCATTTTGCTGGTAAAATCGGCGGTAACGCACAAGGAGCATTTATTGACGGCACGAAAACGCATATTTTTGTCCCGGACGCCTCTTGCCGGGGTTATCCTGACGCAGTTGGACATGAAAAAACACAGAGCCGAATTGCGGGAGTACGGATACAGCTGAAAGACTTGAAAGTATCAGAAAAATAAAGTTTGGCAAAAATTTTTGCGGGGGTCCGGGGGGTGTGTCCGAGAGGTTCCAATATTCAAATTGACTGAAAGGTGTCAATCCGGGGAATTGTCCGTTCGTCCGGTAGC
>Ga0206226_1000033_pt1 | contig 11128 bp, 12 predicted proteins | sample MancosC3_FD_155478 | JGI IMG/M metagenome (GOLD analysis project Ga0206226, IMG submission 155478) | Subsurface sediment microbial communities from Mancos shale, Colorado, United States - Mancos C3 | ecosystem: Environmental > Terrestrial > Deep subsurface > Rock core/Sediment | place: USA...
CTTGGAGGGGCTTTTTGGTGGGACTGGCATGGGCAAAGGGCGGGAGACCGATGGTCTTTGTTCGGAACGTGCCGGTGGCCAGGGACGGATGGATGAAACCTCCCTGGATGGAAAGGTCACCACCTTTCGGGATGCCTTCAAGAAAATCTGTGCGGATGGGCAGGCCAAGCGCGGCTTCGTTGTCGAATTGGCCCGCAGGGCCGTGGATGTAGCCAAGGAGCAAAACCGATGATGCCCGCTCACTATTTTCATCTGCACTTGGCGCGGGTCTGCCTGGAGAGTCGCACCGGCCTTTCCATCGCCAGTGGCCTCAGCGAAGGGGGATATGACGTGCTCCTGGTACGGGATGCCAATGGATTGCCCACCATCCCCGGAACCGCCATCGCCGGTGTGTTGCGCCATCTCTACCAGAGAACTTTTCCCGATGGCGAAACAGAAACGCTTTTTGGCACCGAAACCAAGGGCAATGAATCACCCTCCCGCATTCATTTTTCCTGGGGTGCCGTTCACGACAGCCATAACCAACCCATCGAAGGGTTGTTGCTGGGTGCGGAGGCCGAAAAACTGGAAACGGATTCCTTGTTGCGGTTGCTGGCCGAGCCTCAGCCGGTATTGCGCGATCATGTGCGCATCAACCATCGTGGTACCGCCGACGGCTCGGGCAAATTTGACCGGGGAACCCTCCCGCCAGGATGCCGTTTTACCCTGGAGTTGCTGTTGTGGAGCGAGAGTGCAAACGATCCCTGCTGGGAGCGGGTACTCTCCATGCTTTATTCTCCCTTGTTTCGCCTGGGCGGTGCGGTGCGACGGGGATTGGGGGCCTTCAATGTGGTCAGTATTCATGAAAATCGTTTCAATCTGAAAGATCCCGGGCAGTTCAACCGGTTCACCGGTCTGCATCGTTCCCTGAGTTCAGCGGAAGGGTTGGCCCGGCTCCCCAGGGATCCCCTTTCCCAGCACCTTACGGATCCAAGGGTCGTCCCCTTGTGTGTGACCATGAACCTGAAGGGGGAGGATTTCTGGCGTTTTGGCCAGGGAGGGGTCTCTTTTAACCCAGAGACAGGCCGGAAACCCCCCGATCAATTGCCCCTCGGTATTCCCAAAATCACATGGTCTGATGACGGCCAGGCCCGTGTGGTGGACCTTGCCATCCTGATTCCTGCCAGTGCCATCAAAGGTGCCCTGGCGCACCGTTTTGTTTTTCATCTGTTGCGGTATGAAGGACGGTTTTTGGAGGAGATGGAAACCCCGGATACCCCGGATAACTTTGATCCGCGAAGCCTGAAGGCGGTCCAGTCCCTGTTCGGTTGGGCCAACGACACGGATGGCGATGGCTCCCACGGAGGCGTCGGTCGGTTGCTCATGGATGACCTCACTCTGGATCTTCCCGCAAGGGAGCCTCGTTACTGGGTGGGACGGTTGACCCACAACAGCATCGACCGTTTTTCCGGTGGCGTTCGCGATGGGGCACTATTTACCGAGGAGATGCTCTTTGACCTTTCCTGGCCGTTTATCCTCACCATCATCGACCCCCATAGCGAGCCGATGCAGGATCCCAACCTGAAAAAAGCCCTGGCCGACGTTCTGGACGATCTGGCCACAGGGCAATTATCTCTGGGGGCGGGGGAGAGCAAGGGCCACGGCATCTTTACCAGCGATAAGGTGACTTGGTCGGATGGCGGCCAATGGATCAACGGGGGCCAATTATGAACGACGAGAAGGTATTGGAAGCCTACAGGGCATTGTCGGGGTTGCTCCGGAGAAAAAAACTTGGCGAAGACCTGCCAGAACTCACCCCCCGAGGTCTGGGCCACAGTCAGGAACACATGGAAGATCCCCATCGTGTGTGGGAGGCCGTGAAGGCGTTTGCCCCCGACCAGGGATGGATCTGTTTTCAATCCGATGTGGCCCATTTTTTCGACGCTGGACAACGACCACCCCAGGGGGTGATTCTCTCAGCGGAGTTATGCCGGGCAGATACCCCCACCAGCCTTCATATCCGCCCGCATTCCCTGGGTGGTTGGGGGGTGCATCACCTAGAGAAGCTTCTTAACGGCGGGGAATACTGGTGCGAAACCATGGAATTTTTAAGCGTTGCACACGATGTGGGCAAGCTGCGCTATGAGGTGTTCTGGCAGCAGGATGGGGAAGCCGGAATGGTGCGCCGGGTGGCACGTTTTTGCGGACTGGTGCCCCGGAAGGCTGATCGTGAGGGAGCGGCGTTATGAGCAAAAAATATCCACCACCCACGGTTGTTCATGCCCCCTACAATTTCGTTCCCCTGTCGGAATGGATTTTTGAGCCGCCATATTCCGGTCAGGTCTCCAGGGATTATCCCCTGGGTGAGGGGATCCGTGGTGTGTTGGAACTGGAGTTGACCGCACATTCACCCCTTTTGGTGGGGGGTGAACAGGGACGGGAGGCCGGCACGGATCACCGCTCTGCGGAAAAGGTGGATCTGGTGGAACTTCTTTTTGGCCGGATCGGGGAGGAAAACGCAGCCCACGACAGTTGGAAGGGACGGGCAGGGTTTGGGCATTTTACCAGGGTGACGGGATCCAACGAACTCCTCACATGGACCCAAAACACCATCTTGAACGGCCCCAAGCCCACCTATTTTCCCAACTATCTGGAACAGAACGTCGCCAATGGGCAACTGGCGGGCAAAAACAGCCAGTACAGCACCTTTATGGATGAAAAGGCCCGCATTCGCGGATGGAAACGTTATCCGGCCCGTCCCAGGGAGATGGTGGAGGTCCAACCCTTGCTGGAGGATCAAAAAAAGAACCTCAAGGTGCAGACCACCCTGGAGACTTTGCCGGAGGGAACCCGGTTTCGGGGCCATCTACGTTTTCACAATCTGCGTCCGGAAGAGTTGGGGGCGTTGATCTGGGCCTTGGAATGGGGAGACCAGGCGCATCTGCGCCATGCCCTGGGCATGGGACGTCCCTTCGGGTTTGGCCAAGTTTCGTTGAAAATTGTCGGCGATTTTGAGAAAAACCTGCGCCCTAACCGTCCCGATGTGAAGCCGGGAGACAAGGGGTTTTATCGGGATCTTTTTGTCCAGTGGATGGAGACGGCCTATGGTAAGGTTCACCGGGGGCAACGGTGGGCGGAAAGTCCGCAACTGAAAAACCTGCTCGCCATGGCCGATCCCGAACAAGCCAAAGGGCGGGTGCTGAAACACATGGTCATGGGGATGCAAAACCGCAACGATTTTGTCACCGTCAAGCAACATGGAATGGTGTTGCCCGCCTATGTGGACACCCCCGCAACCATGCCGCTTTTACCCGGTGTTGCCAAAGGCAAGACCACCCAGGGGCAGGATCCGGAAAGCCTTTCTCCCTGGGTGGACCAGACCATTCAAGAGTTGGTGGAGAAACTTAAAACCAGACCTGTCGAAGTTTTGCGCGGCAAGGCACTGGCCCAGCGTTGGCAGGAGATGGAAGATCCAGAGCAGAAAAAAACCGCCTTCCTGGAGATTAAACGCCGCTGGGATAATGAGGAACTTTGGACCCAGCCCGGCAAGGCATTGAAACAGGCCAGGTGCATTTACCAGGCCGGGTTTGATGCGTGAATCATGATCGCGCCCGTTTTAACGCATCCTGATACCGGAACGCCGTCATCAATTGCCCGAACAGGGTGGCGGGCATGTTGGCGGTGATCAGTTTTTTCCATTCTTGGTCGTGGCCGTCTCTCGGCAAGTTGCATTTTGTATAGGCCACAAAAACGGTATCGTCGGAACACTCCTGGATATACTTCCAGACCCATCCCTCCTGATCTTTGCAGATGTCGTCGTTGAAAAGAACAATCTGCGGATCATTATCCATGGGTCCAAAATCGGTCAAAACCTTGGAGAAAATATTTTTGAAACCCCAATCTTTGATCAACTTTTCCAATTCATCCGCCTTTGACTGGCCCAGGCTTAACAATGTGATACGGCCATTTTTTATCCAATCTCTTTCAATATTATGCTTTTTCGCAACATCCTTCAGGGTTGCTGTATCGGTCTTCATGCGTTTGGCCATGGTGGCATAGAGACGGTTCTTTATCCATACAAGGACGCCAGCGATAAACCCCACAGCAATAAAATTAATAATAAATAATACTCTCTCTTCTAAGGAAAGATCATCTTTTGTTTTCTGGATCTCTCGTTCGAGGGTGTTGAATTGTTTGGAGATTTGCAACTGCAACCGTTCCTGTTGGAGCGAATTTCCATCATCTAAAAATTTTTTTTCCCGATTCCAGATTTGTTCCAAGGTGCTCACCCTCTGGGTCAACGCCTCCAGTTGGGTTGGTGGTTCTGTAGGTTCCTCTGCGATCCCCAGTATGGGCATACCCACGATCCACACCATAGAAACAACCAACAGCCAGTGCATGTGTCTCATTACAGTTCCCCTAAGTTAACTAATGTTGATAAATCCATTCTGTTGGTCATGATAGCAGAACAGAGCGAAAAGTGTGAGAGAAAAAATGGAAAGTGTCGGCAGCAAATTAATTACAGCAGGTAAACCACCTGTTTTTGTTTTTCAGTCACCCAAAAGATGTGTAGACTGCCCGTATCAGACTGAAATTTTTTTGAAGATGGAACGCAGCCATGCCCGTCACGATGACCGTTGAAGATATCTGGAAGATGTTTGAGGAGACCAACCGCCAGTTTCGTGAGCAAAGCGCAGAGACGGAGAGGCGGTTTCGCGAGCAAAGCGCGGAAACGGATCGCAAGATTCAGGAAACCGCCGCCGAGGTGCGGGAAACCGCCGCGCAAATGCGTGAGCAACATGCACTGACCGAACGGGTCGTCCGGGAGGTCTCCCGAAAGGTGGGCGATCTTGGGGGGCGATGGGGAGATTTTGTGGAAGGCTTGGTGGCTCCGGCCTGTGAGACCCTTTTTGCCGAGAGGGGTATTCCGATTCATACGGTCAGCCGCCAGGTCAAGTCGAAACTTCCCGGTGGCCGCCACATGGAAATCGACGTGTTGGTGGTGAATACCGATGCCGTGGCGTTGGTAGAGGTCAAAAGCACCCTGACGGTGGAGGATGTCCGGGAACATCTTGCCCGCTTGGCCCAGTTCAAGGATTTTTTCCCGGTTTATGCCGACAGACGGGTTATCGGGGCCGTGGCTGGAATCGTCATCAGCGAAAACGCCGATCGTTTTGCCATGAACAATGGGATCTTCGTCATGGTGCAGTCGGGAGAGACCATGCGCATGGCCAACGACTCGGATTTCCAACCACGATCCTGGTAACGATTGGCGGATGACGGGAATTCCGTGACGGGGGGGAATTCCGGGAACACTCGACTGAATTGCCTCTACAAAATCAATTTCGGAATTCGTGGGAAAAGAAAAAATAGGATATTTGTAAATAATATCAATTACTTACCATTACATACCCTGGACGGGTTGGGGAATACTTGACAAAATCGATCAGAATTAGCACAATGGCACCTCAAGGCCGAAATTATTTTTTCCAAGAGGCTCCATGTTTGATCGCATCAAAAACGATATTCGCGTCATCCACAAGCGCGATCCGGCGGCGCGCGGTTTATGGGATGTCCTCTTGTGCTATCCCGGACTGCATGCGGTCTTTGGCTATCGCTTGGCGCACGGATTGTGGCAGCGGGGCTGGTTTTTGCTGGCCCGCGTCATCTCCCATGTGGCCCGCTTTTTTACCGGCATCGAAATTCATCCCGCAGCCCAAATCGGCCAAGGTTTTTTCATCGACCATGGCATGGGCGTCGTCATTGGCGAAACCACCGAAATCGGCGACAATGTCACCCTCTATCATGGTGTCACCCTGGGGGGGACCAGTTGGCAAAAAGGCAAACGACACCCAACCATCAAGGATGGTGTCATCATCGGGGCAGGTGCCAAGGTGCTCGGCCCCTTGACCGTCAACGCCAATGCCCGGATCGGTTCCAATGCCGTCGTCGTCGATGATGTCCCGGAAAATTCCACGGTGGTGGGAATTCCCGGTCGTGTCATTATGGGGATGAATCCATCGCCACTTCAGGATTCACCTTTGTTTTCTGCCTATGGCCAGATCGAATCCATGCCCGACCCCGTGGCCAAGGCGGTTGTGTGCATGTTGGAGCAGGTACACCATTTGGAGCATCGCGTCAAAACTATGGAAAAAAATGGGGCCGCTAATGGAAATCCACTCCAGGAGAAAAGGCCATGAAACTGACGACGCGCGGTCGTTATGCGGTGACTGCCATGCTGGATATATCGGTGCATGGCCAGACGCGCCCTACGGCATTGGCGGATATTTCCCTGCGCCAGGAAATTTCTCTCTCCTATCTGGAGCAGCTTTTTTCTAAACTTCGACGCAAAGGGTTGGTGCGCAGTATTCGCGGACCTGGCGGTGGTTACATGCTGGCGGTCCCACCCACGACCATCAGCATCGCTGACATCATACGTGCGGTCGATGAACCCATTCAAGCCACTTCATGCAGTACCCAGGAAGGTTGTCGTCCGACCAGTCGCTGCATCACGCACCATTTTTGGCAACGCCTCGGAGAGCATCTCAATGGGTATCTGGAATCGGTAAGTCTTGCATTGTTGTTGCAGGAAACCTATGACCAAAATCTCGGAGCTTTATTTTCGGATGGAGAAAAGGTTTCGCCGTGATCTACCTGGACCATAACGCCACAACATCCGTGCGACCTGCGGTGCTTGCAGCGATGATGCCCTGCATGGAGGAACAAATGGGCAATCCCGCTTCGGTACACAGTTTTGGCCGGGCGGCCCGGCAAGGTTTGGATTATGCCAGGCGCCAGGTGGCCGATTTTTTTGCCGTCCACGAAAGTCTGGTCTGCTTTACCAGCGGTGCCACAGAGGCCAATAATCTGGCCATTTTTGGCTGTGCCGGAATGCGGAATCAACCTGGGCATGTCATCACCTCTGCCATTGAACATCCGTCGGTATTGGAGGCTTTTCGCAGCCTGGAACAACAGGGACACGAGGTTTCCTTCCTGGATGTCGATGCTGCCGGGCGCGTCCATCCGGAGACTTTGAGAAAAATATTAAAAAAGGAAACTTTCTTTGTTTCCATCATGCACGCCAATAATGAAACCGGTGTCATTCAGCCTATCGCCGAACTGGGGCGGATCTGCCGGGAACATGGGGCACTTTTTCATACCGATGCGGTCCAAAGTATGGGGCGCATTCCTTGGGATCACGCGACGTTTCCTGTCGATATGGTTTCCATTTCGGCCCACAAAATGGGCGGTCCCAAAGGGGTCGGTGCCTTGATCATGGAGCGATCTTTGCCATTAAAACCGATGCTTGTCGGTGGGGGCCAGGAGCGGGGGCGACGGGCGGGGACGCAAAATTTACCGGGGATCGTCGGTTTGGGGGCGGTGACGCAGTGGATTGCCGATCATCAGATGGAAGAAATCAAGGCCATGAAAAGATTGCGTGATCACATGGAGGATGAACTTTCAGCCACGGTGCCGGGATTGGTGATTTTTTCCAAAAATGCGGCGCGCATTCCCAATACTTCCCTGTTGGGAATCGAGGGAGTTCATGGTGAAACCCTCGTCATGAATATGGATTTGGCTGGTTTTGCCATTAGTTCGGGGGCGGCGTGTGCGGCGGGAAAGGGCGTGGGATCGCACGTCCTTGCGGCCATGGGGGTTGCGGGCGGGTTGGCAATGAGTGCCGTGCGAATCAGCATGGGGTGGAATACCCGATTGTTGGAGCTGGAACGATTTATTCAACAATTCACACACATTGTGGCCGGGTTGCGTCAAGCGTAGCTTTGGCAAAAAATATTATTTTTTTAAATTTAAAATATTAAACCAAGGTCGGTCTCCAAACCTTCTACAGGCCACCAGGAAAGTGCAAGGTAAAATTTATGAAACTGCCCATCTACATGGATTATCAGGCCACCACCCCGGTGGATCCACGGGTTCTGGAGGTCATGATCCCATGGTTTACTGAAAAATTTGGCAATCCGGCCTCTCGTTCGCACCCGTTTGGCTGGGAAGCGGAAAACGCGGTAGAGCACGCCCGTGTCCAGGTCGCAACGATGATCGGCGCCGATCCCAGGGAGATTGTTTTTACCTCGGGGGCCACCGAATCCAACAACATTGCCATTCTGGGGATCGCCCGGTTTCACAAGGCTCGTGGCAATCATATCATTACCACTGTGATCGAACACAAGGCGGTGTTGGACGCCTGTCGGCATTTGGAATCGGAAGGGTTTGAAGTCACCTATCTGCCCGTGGGCCAAAACGGTCGTCTTGATCTCCAGTTACTGGCCGATACCATCAACGACCGGACCATCCTGGTATCGGTGATGGCGGCCAACAACGAGATCGGGGTGATTCAACCCTTGGAGGGAATCGGTGCCATTTGTCGGAAAAGGGGGGTCCATTTTCATTGTGACGCGGCCCAAGGGGCCGGAAAACTGGCCATGGATGTCAATGCGTTGAATGTGGATCTGGTCTCGATTTCCGGGCACAAGATTTATGGTCCCAAGGGGATTGGCGCGTTGTATGTGCGCCGTCGTCCACGGGTGCGATTGCAGGCGGTGATGTTTGGTGGCGGTCATGAACGGGGGATGCGCTCCGGGACTCTCCCCACCCCCCTGATCGTCGGACTGGGGGAGGCGAGTGCCTTGTGTACCCGGGAAATGGTGGCGGAAAATGCCCGTATTCTGGCTTTGCGGCAGCGTATGGAACAGGGAATCATGCAGCAACTGACCCACGTCTCCATCAATGGCGACACTCTTCACCGACTGGCGGGCAATTTAAACATTTCCTTTGCCTATGTGGAGGGGGAATCCATGATGATGGCCATCAAGGATATTGCCGTTTCTTCTGGTTCCGCCTGTACTTCGGCTTCTTTGGAACCTTCCTATGTGCTCCGTGCCCTGGGAGTCAACGAAGAACTGGCCCATACTTCCATTCGTTTCGGTCTGGGCCGTTTTACCACCGAAGCGGAGGTGGATTATGCCGTCAGGATTGTCGTGGATGCGGTGAACCGACTCAGGGAAATGTCACCGTTATGGGAAATGGTTCAGGAGGGCGTGGACCTCAATGCTGTCCGCTGGGCCGAACATTAAAGGTATCATGTTCAGGAAACTATAGAATCAAGTTGGAAAAATCCATGAATCAAAGGAGCCAACATGGCATACAATGAAAAAGTTTTGGAACATTACGAAAAACCGAGGAATGTGGGCAGCATGGACAAGAATGATGTCCATGTGGGGACCGGCATGGTTGGTGCTCCCGCCTGTGGCGATGTGATGAAACTGCAAATCCGCGTCAACGATGCGGGTGTCATCGACGATGCCAAGTTTAAAACTTTTGGTTGTGGTTCGGCCATCGCTTCATCTTCGCTGGTGACCGAATGGATCAAGGGCAAGACCATCGATCAGGCCCTGTCCATCAAAAACAAGGATATTGCCGAAGAGTTGGCTTTGCCACCGGTCAAGATTCATTGTTCCGTCCTGGCCGAGGATGCCATCCGTTCGGCAGTGGAGGACTATCGCAAGAAGCAGAAGGGAGGGGCGGATGCAAACGGAAACTAAAGGGGTAAGCATTACCGAAAAGGCAGCGGAAAAGGTCAAGGATATGCTGGCCAAACGGGGGACTCCGGAGGCGGCGGTACGTATCGGGGTGACCACGGCGGGTTGTTCGGGCATGTCCTACAAGCTGGAATATGCCGATACTGTGGGCGAAGGGGATCGCGTGTTCGAAGAGCACGGTATTCGGGTGGTGGTGGATGGTAAATCGCTCCTGGTGATGGATGGAGTACAGATGGATTTTGTCATCGAACAGTTTAAATCGGGTTTCCGGTTTGCCAACCCCAAGGAAAAAGAACGTTGCGGGTGTGGCGAATCTTTCAAAATATGAAGGGTTGGCATGGATGAACGCGATGGGTTTGTGTTGGTCTTGTCGGGGGGGGGTACCGGTGGGGGCGGGGTTTTGTCCCACCTGCCGGGTTATTCAACCCCCCGATACCCGTATGGATCATTTTCAATATTTTGGTCTTGTTCCCGGTTTTATCATCGATCTGGCCGCTTTGGAGGTGGGTTATCGGGAGCGGCAGCAGCGTTTTCATCCCGATCTGTTTGTTTCCCGCAGTGCGGCGGAACGGCGGTATTCCATGGAGCATGTAACACGCCTGAATGAAGGTTATCGCATCCTCAAGGATCCGTTGCGCCGGGGGGAATATGTGTTGTCGGTGACTGGATTTCGTGCGCAAACACCCGAAAACGCCACCCCGTCGGATCCGGCTTTTTTGCTGGAAGTGATGGAACTGCGTGAATCTTTGGAGGAGGTGGATTTAAAACGGGGCGATGCGGTGGCGCGGTTGGGAAAATTACGCAGCCTTGTTGCGGCGGAATGTGCCACTGAGATTGAGGCCATGACGGAAAGTTTTTCGGCCTGGTTTTCTGCCGGGGACCAAAAACATTTGCAAGTGGCGGCCCGCCGGGTTGATCGGTTGCGTTATTTTACCCGGTTCTTGGATGAATTGGATCGTAGGGAAGAGATCGCTTTTACGGGATAGGAATTGATTTCCATGTCATTATTGCTGGATATAGCCGAACCGGGACAATCGTTGCGCCCGCATGAGGTCAGGCCTAAAGATCGCAAGCGGGTCGTGGGCATTGATTTGGGAACCACATTCTCTTTGGTGGCGGCGGTGGATGTTGCGGGAAAACCCGCCTGCATTCCCGATGACGGGGGCAGGGTGGCGTTGCCGTCGGTGGTGTGTTATCCGCCGGATGGCGGGGTGTTGGTGGGGGAGGCGGCGGTGGTGGTTGGACAAAAATTTCCCACCGATACCATCGCCTCGGTCAAACGGACCATGGGGCGAAGCTTGGCGGATGTTTCGGCTTCGGAGCATCGAACCGGTTTTGGTCTGGAAGCGGGTGACGGGGGAATGGTGCGGATTGTTACCAGCCATCATCGGGTTTCCCCGGTGGAGGTGTCGGCAACCATCCTTAAATCATTGGCCGGGCGTGCGGAAGAGGCTTTGGGGGGTGCCCTGCATGGGGCGGTGATTACCGTTCCGGCCTACTTTGACGATGCCCAACGCCAGGCCACCAAGGATGCGGGCCGTTTGGCGGGGCTGGAGGTGTTGCGCTTGGTCAACGAACCCACGGCGGCGGCCTTG
>Ga0206226_1000034_pt1 | contig 11100 bp, 9 predicted proteins | sample MancosC3_FD_155478 | JGI IMG/M metagenome (GOLD analysis project Ga0206226, IMG submission 155478) | Subsurface sediment microbial communities from Mancos shale, Colorado, United States - Mancos C3 | ecosystem: Environmental > Terrestrial > Deep subsurface > Rock core/Sediment | place: USA...
GGTTTTGCCGTACCGCCGGGAGAAGTTTATTTGGCCACCGAAAGCCCCAAGGGAGAACTGGGGGTTTATATTATCTCTCACGGTGGCAGCAAGCCTTACCGGGTCAAGATTCGTTCTGCCGGCTTCAACCATCTTCAGGCTCTCAAGGTCATGCTGCCCGGCCATATGATCGCGGATGTCACGACGATGATGGGGACGATTGATATTGTTTTTGGGGAGATCGACCGTTAGCGCCATGGAACCGGAAATCCACAAATCTACGCCGCAGTTTTCTCCTGAGGCACTCGAAAAAACCGAGGAAATCTTCAAACGATATCCCCCGGAACATCGAGAGGCCGCTCTGTTGCCCATACTTCATCTGGCACAGAGGGAGTTCGGCGGTTGGCTGGCTCCGGAAACCATCGATTATGTCGCCGGTTTCATGAAGCTGGCCCCCATACGGGTGTATGAGGTGGCGTCTTTCTACACCATGTATAACTTGAAAAAGGTGGGCAGATACCATGTCCAGGTGTGTACCAACATTTCCTGTTGGTTGTGCGATTCAAATGCCATCGTCGCAACCCTGGAGCGCAAACTCAAGATTAAAATCGGGCAAACCTCCGAGGATCAGCGGTTTACCCTGGCAGAGGTGGAGTGTTTGGGAGCCTGCGTCAATGCCCCCATGCTCCAGATCAATGACGATTACCATGAAAATCTGACCCCTGAAAAAGTGGTCGGCATCGTAGACCAACTGCCATGAATCCATCGGCCCCCATCCAACTTGTTTTTAGGAACATCCATAAGCCCAACAGCCATACCCTGCCCGTCTATCTTGAAGGAGGGGGGTATAAGGCGGTGACCAAGGCTTTGGCTCGGACTCCGGAAGAGGTGATCGAGGAGGTCAAAAGATCGGGTATTCGAGGTCGTGGTGGTGCCGGGTTTCCCGCCGGGATTAAATGGTCTTTCATTCCCAGGACCTCCGCCAAACCCAAATATCTTGTCTGCAATGCCGATGAGGGTGAACCGGGGACATGCAAAGACCGGGATATATTGCGTTATGATCCGCATCTGCTGATTGAGGGGATGATTATCGCCGCTTTCGCCGTCGGGGCCGAGCGGGGATACATTTATGTTCGCGGCGAGTTTTTCCTGGAAAGCCAGCGTGTCGAGGCCGCCATCAAGGAAGCCTACGCCAAAGGTTATCTTGGGGAAAATATTTTTGGTAAGGGGGTTCGGTTTGACTTGGCGGTGCATCTGGGTGCGGGGGCCTATGTGTGCGGCGAGGAGACGGCACTGATCGAATCCTTGGAGGGCAAAAAGGGGCAACCGCGCGTCAAACCACCGTTTCCGGCCAATGTTGGCCTTTGGGGTGGACCGACGGTCATCAACAATGTCGAAACCTTGGCCAATATTCCCAACATTCTGGATCGGGGAGGTGCTTGGTACGCCAAGCTTGGGGTGGAAAAATCCAGTGGCACCAAAATATTTTCCGTTTCCGGGCACTGCAATCGTCCTGGGAACTATGAAGTGGAAATGGGAATTTCCCTCAAAGATCTCCTGGAAAAGTTTGCCGGCGGTGTGCGTGGCGGGTGGGATAATCTCAAGGGGGTGATCCCCGGAGGTTCTTCTTCCCCCATCCTTGCCCGTGCCGCCTGCGAAACGGTGACTATGGATTATGACAGCATTGCCCGCGCCGGATCCATGTTGGGTTCCGGGGCGGTCATTGTGATCGACAAGTCGGTTTGTGTCGTTCGGGCCATTGCCAGGATTTCGCGATTTTATCGCCATGAGTCTTGCGGGCAGTGTACGCCATGTCGTGAGGGGACAGGGTGGTTGGCGCAGATTCTGACGCGCCTTGAGGCGGGAGGCGGTCGGCCGGGAGACATTGAACTGCTTGAAGAGTTGTGTGGCAATATTTCCGGGAAGACCATCTGCGCCTTGGGGGATGCGGCCGCAATGCCCGTGGCGGGGGCGATCCGTGCTTTCCGGGAAGAGTTTGTCTACCATGTGGAGCATGGCCGATGTATGGTGGAATAGGAGCCAGTTGATAAAGATGCCTACTCTGATCATCGATGGCAGGGAGATTAGCGTCAAGCCGGGGGCGACCATCATGGAAGCGGCCAGGTTGCTTGGCATCAAAATCCCCCACTTTTGCTATCATCCGGGACTTTCGGTGGCCGGCAACTGCCGGATGTGCATGGTGGAAGTGGAGAAAATGCCCAAGCCTGTCATCTCCTGCGCCATGCCGGTCAACGAAGGTATGGTGGTGCGTACCAATTCGGAGATGGTGCAAAAAGCCCGGCGGGGGGTGATGGAGTTTTTGTTGATCAATCATCCCCTGGATTGCCCGGTTTGTGACCAGGGGGGCGAGTGCAAGCTTCAGGACTATGCCTTAAAGTATGGGCCGGACCAGAGTCGGTTTCAGGATAAAAAGCGTCGGGTTGCCAACCATGACCTTGGGCCGGTCATCGAAACTGAAATGAACCGCTGCATCCACTGCACGCGTTGCATCCGTTTTTCCACCGAGGTGGCCGGGGTTGAGGAAATGGGGGCTGTCTTTCGGGGCGATCACATGAAGGTGGTTCCCCGTTTGGGCCAGCGTCCCCTTTCATCGGAGTTGGCGGGCAACATGGCGGAGATTTGTCCGGTGGGTGCCTTGAATCTCAAGCCGTTCCATTTTCGGGCGCGGGGTTGGGAGTTGCACCGGGCGCAAGGTATTTGTCCCCATTGCGCTGTGGGTTGTCATGTCCGTGTGGATCACAGGCAGAACAGCATCTACCGCATCAAAACCAGAAAATGTCCCAGCATCAACGGGGAATGGCTGTGTGACAAGGGACGGTTCGCTTACGAGGGGATGGTCGTGGGTCGGTTGCAGGTGCCCATGATGGTTTTAGAGCCGGGAGAGGGGTTGGTGGAGGTTTCCTGGTCTCAGGCTCTGGACCGAGTGTCTGAGATTATCAAGGGGGTCAAGCCCGAGGAAGTTGCCGGGTTGGCGGGAGCTTGGGGTTTGGGGGCGGAGGAGTTGTACGCCTTCCAGGATTTTCTGCGCCAAGTGGTGGGGACTTCGCATCTGGATTATCGTCTGTCCCAGAAGGATTTCAGTGCCGATGACATTCCCCTGGCCCGTTCTGACCTGATGTTGAATACACCCCTGGAGGCCATGGAAAAGGCCGACTGTATATTTTTGGTTGGGGCCGACCCCAGGTTTGAAATGCCGCTGTTGAATGTGCGGTTGCGCAAGGCCTCACTGGACGGTGCTTCGGTTTGGTCGTTGGGGACGCGCCATCTTTTGGCCAATCTGGAAAATTTGGAGGAAACGATTGTTTCTCCGGGAGAGGAAGTCGATTTTCTGCGCAAGGTGTTGAGTGCGATGACGACGAAGCGGGGCTCCAAGGCGGCACTGGCCGTGGGCAACGCTTTAAGAAAGGCTGAAAGACCGGTGGTGTTATTGGGTCGGTCGGCGGTCAATCATGCACAGGCGGAGACATTACGCCGGTTGGTGGTGGCCATTTTGGGCAAAGCTGAAGCGGTGGCGGCGGGGTGGAACGGTTACAATCGCATGGTGGCGGAGGCCAATGCAGCGGCGGCTGAGGACATGGGGGTGGTACCGCACCGTGGTCCGGGCTACAGGGTTGTGGATCGTATGGGGATGAATGCCGGGGAAATCTTGGCTGGTGGGAAGATCAAGGTGTTGTTTTTGCTGGGGGTGGATTTGGAAAATGATTCCCGGGTGGCTGCGGCTATTCAGGCGGGAACACGGGTGATCTTCATGGGGGCGTTTGCATCGTCTGTTGCCGAAAAAGCGCAAGTGGTGCTCCCCGGTTTGGTTCATGGGGAAAAGTCTGGTACGTTGACCAACGGTGAAGGTCGGGTGCAGCGCAATGATCGCGTTGTCAACGGCCCCCTCACGGCCAAGGAGGATTGGCGCATATTGAGGGCGTTGAGCCAGCGTTTTGCGCGGGTGTTGCCTTATGATGACCTGAAAGGTTTGCGTGAAGCCATGGGTCGGGCGGATGGACGCTATGACCCGGCGGTTGTAGATTCGGAAAAGGTTTCCATGGCTTGTGACCATGGGGCTGGGGTTACCCAAGGGTTGGATCCTGGTTCCGAGGCCAAATCGGGGGTAAAAGACGTCGGTGAGCCGGAGATGGTTTGGGAACCCTCTTTTTATCGGGAGACCCCGGTGACTCGTGGATCGCCGACTTTGAGCAGGCTGCATGGCGGGGGTGACAAGGGTGGACGGGGTTGATGGAACGTGCGGTAGAGTGGCTGTGGATGAGGTTGAGGGTTGTTCGGGAAACGCTTACGGGGTGACCAGGGAAAGCGATGGCTGAAATCCTGAAAATGGTGCATGAAATTGGGGTAGGGTTCTTCGGGGCACTCCTTTGGTCGTTGGTGTGGGTGGTGATCAAGGTTGTCCTGCTGTTGGCCCCGGTCCTCTTTATCGTGACCTACATTACTTTGGCGGAACGCAAGGTGATTGGTGCCATGCAGGTTCGGCCAGGACCCAATCGGGTGGGATTTTTTGGGGTGCTTCAACCCCTGGCCGATGCCGTGAAGTTGATTTTCAAGGAGACCATCCTGCCGGTCAAGGCCGACAAGGGGCTGTTCATTCTGGCTCCACTCTTGACCTTGGTGCCCGCCCTTTTATCCTGGGCGGTGGTCCCTTTTTCGCCGGAGCTGATATTGGCGGATGTCAATGTTGGCGTTCTCTACATCCTGGCGATTTCATCTTTGGGGGCCTACGGTATCATCGTTGCCGGTTGGGCTTCCAATTCGCGCTATGCTTTTCTTGGTTGCATGCGTTCGGTAGCACAGATGGTCTCCTATGAAGTTTCCATGGGGTTCACCTTGATTCCGGTGATCTTGATTACGGGTAGCCTGAGCCTGGTGGATGTGGTTGAACAGCAGAAGGATTGGTGGAACGTCATCCCTCTGGCTCCTATGTTTGTGATTTATTTTATTTCGGTGGTGGCCGAGACCAACCGTTCTCCGTTTGACTTGCCCGAGGCGGAACCTGAGTTGGTGGCCGGATTTTTTACGGAATACTCGGCCATGAGTTCCGGGCTTTTTTTCATGGGTGAATATGCCAACATTGTCCTGGTTTCCTTTTTGGGGGCGTTGGTGTTTCTTGGGGGTTGGCTGCCTCCCATGGCGAATCCCATTTTCAGCATGGTCCCTGGGATTGTCTGGTTGGGGTTGAAGGCTTCGTTTTTAATGTTTGTGTTTTTATGGATACGGGCCACCTTTCCCCGTTATCGTTATGATCAACTGATGCGGTTGGGCTGGAAGGTGTTTTTGCCGGTGTCTTTGTTTTGGATTTTCCTGACCGGGTTGGTGGTGCAGTTGGGCCGGTGGGCGTGAGGAGGTTGACTGTGGGGCTGGATCTGAAAAACATGCTGCAAAGTTTTGCGTTGAAGGAACTGGCCCAGGGGATGGCGGTGACCTTGAAGCATTTTTTCAAGCCTTACATCACTGTGCAATATCCCGAGGAGCGAACCCCGCTGTCCCCCAGGTTTCGTGGTGAGCATGCCTTGCGTCGTGATGAAAAAGGCGGTGAGCGTTGCGTGGCCTGTAAACTATGCGAGGCGGTTTGTCCGGCCCAGGCGATAACCATTGAGATCGATCCTCGTTCCACCGCCGAAAAGCGGTTGACGCGGGTTTATGATATTGATGAAACCAAGTGCATCTTTTGCGGGTTTTGTCAGGAGGCCTGTCCGGTGGATGCCATTGTTTTGGGGCCGAACTTTGAATTTTTTGGGTCCGTGCGTTCCGATCTGTATTTCAACAAGGAGCGGCTGTTGGCCAACGGTGAGCGCTGGAGCAATGAGTTGAATGCTCGTATCGCCGCCGATGCCAAGTACCGGTAGCGGGGAAGAACCATGATGGTAACGGATGTGTTTTTTTACCTGTTTGCCACAGTGACGGTGTTGGCTGCCTTGGGGGTGGTGGGGGCGCGCAATCCGGTTCATTCGGTTTTGTTTTTGGTGTTGGCCTTTTTTTCCACGGCTGGGCTGTTTGTGTTGCTGGGGGCGGAATTTTTGGCGGCCATACTGGTGATGGTGTATATGGGAGCGGTGGCGATCCTGTTTTTGTTTGTCGTCATGATGCTGGATGTGGATTTTGCCCGTTTGCGTCGGGAGAGTGTGCGTTATCTGCCTCTGGGATTGACGGTGGGCATCGTGATGCTGGTGGAGTTGGCATTGATGCTGGGGCATCATCATGGGAGCAGTCAGGGCCCGGTGGCGGAGAAGGTGGAGAATACCCTGGCCATTGGCCAGGCTCTTTACACCCGCTACCTTTATCCATTCGAGGTGGCCTCGTTGATATTGCTGGTGGCCTTGATCGGTGCGGTGGCGTTGACCCACAGGGAACGCAAACGGGTCCACCGTCAGGATATTGCCAATCAATTGGCCAGAACCAAGGGGGATGCCGTGGAGTTGCGCAAAGTTGCCTCTGGTGAGGGGGCGTAACGGTCATGAGCCTCAATCATTATCTGGTCCTTGGTGCCATTTTGTTCACCATCGGGATATTCGGTATTTTTCTCAACCGCCGTAACGTCATCGTCATCATGATGAGCATTGAACTGATCCTTTTGGCGGTGAATATTAATTTTGTAGCTTTTTCCCGATATATGGGCAATGTTGATGGTCAGATCGTCACCTTTTTTGTGTTGGCGGTGGCGGCGGCCGAAGCGGCTATTGGTCTGGCTATATTGGTGGCTTTTTTCCGTAACCGGGCCACCATCGATGTGGAAGAAATCGACTCCATGAAAGGATAGCAACCGCCGGGATTGCCGGCGATTGGATGATGGAATCATGAGTGAAAACCTGTTGATCCTACTTGCCCCGCTCACGGGTGCCCTGATAGCGGGCCTTCTGGGCCGGAAGATCGGTGCGAAGGCGTCCATCGGGGCTACCATCGCCGGCATGCTGGTATCGGCGGTGCTTGCCATCCAGGTGTTTTTGCGGATTGCGGCACAAGATGGTCAGGTGATCCATGAAGAAGTTTTTTCATGGATTGTTTCAGGAAACTTTAAGGTTCATTTCGGTATTCTCATTGATCGAATGACGGCGATCATGCTGATCGTCGTTTCCGGGATTTCCACACTGATTCATATCTATTCCATCGGTTACATGGCGGACGATCCCGACGAGCCGCGCTTTTTCAGTTATCTGTCCCTGTTTACCTTCGCCATGTTGGTCTTGGTGACGGCGGATAATTTTTTACAGTTGTTTTTCGGCTGGGAGGGGGTTGGTCTGGCTTCCTATCTGTTGATTGGTTTTTGGTACAAGAAAGAGTCGGCCTGTAACGCGGCCATCAAGGCATTTTTGGTCAATCGGGTGGGTGATTTTGGTTTCGCGCTGGGGATTTTTACTATTTTCCTGGTTTTTGGCAGCCTGGACTATGACCAAGTTTTCCAAATGGCGGGGAGTGGAAAATTCAAGCCGACGGTGGATTTTCTGTTTTTTGGGGCGGTGGACACCATCACTTTGATTTGTCTGCTGCTCTTTGTGGGGGCCATGGGCAAGTCGGCGCAGTTTTTGTTGCACACCTGGCTTCCCGACGCCATGGAAGGGCCGACCCCGGTTTCAGCCCTGATTCACGCCGCTACCATGGTTACCGCCGGGGTTTTCATGGTTTGTCGTACTTCACCCTTGTTTGAACTGTCGGAGACCGCCCTTGGGGTGGTGACGATTGTGGGGGCTGTGACCGCTTTGTTTGCCGCAAGCGTCGGGCTGGTGCAGAATGACATTAAGAAGGTGATTGCCTATTCCACCTGTTCGCAGTTGGGCTACATGTTTTTTGCCGCCGGTGTTTCCGCGTATGCTGCGGCCATGTTTCATCTTATGACCCATGCCTTTTTCAAAGCATTGTTGTTCCTGTCGGCGGGAGCGGTCATCCATGCCATGCACCATGAACAGGACATGCGCCGTATGGGGGGGCTTTTCAAAAAAATACCCATGACTTATGGTGTCATGATGATTGGTACCCTGGCGTTGACCGGGTTTCCCTATCTGGCTGGTTTTTACTCCAAGGACGCCATCCTTGAATCGGCCTTTGCCGCCCACACGTCGGTGGGAACCTTTGCGTGGCTCATGGGGATGATGGCGGCGGTGATGACCACTTTTTATTCTTTCCGGCTGATATTCATGACCTTTCATGGCCAACCCGCCGACCACCATGCCTGCGACCATGCCCACGAGGCACCCTGGTCTATGCGCGGTCCCTTGGTGTTGTTGGCGGTGGGGGCGGTTTTTGCGGGGGTGGTGGGGCTGCCTGTGATTGATGCGGGATGGTTTAAGACCGCCATCGTTCTGGCTCCGGGACACGATGCCCTGGCCCATTCGCACCATGTCCCCACTTGGGTCAAGGTGTTGCCCTTCGTCGCTTTTGTGGTCGGTTTGGTTGCGGCGTGGTTGCTCTACATCCGCCTGCCGACCTTGCCTGGCATTATCGCTGAAACTTTCAGGGGTACCTATCGGTTCTTGGCGAATGCTTGGTATTTTGACCGCCTCTACGATTGGATGTTTGTAAGCATGGCCAAAAAAATCGGCGAGGGGTTGTGGCGTACCGGCGATGAGACCATCATCGACGGCTATGGCGTGAATGGTGCTGCCGCCACATGTACAAGAATTGCCGGATGGCTGCGATCTATCCAGTCCGGATATATCTATCACTACGCCTTTGTCATGGTTATCGGCGTGTTGGTTCTGGTTACTGTCTATACCTAACCCGGCGGGACGTTTGCCCATGCTGAGCTTGGTCACCTTTCTTCCTCTCTTCGGCGCGTTGGTCATTGCCTTAGGCGTTCGCAGCAACCCCAATGAGGCGAGGTACACTGCGCTTGCGGTATCTCTGGCCACGTTTTTGTTGAGCCTCTTGTTGCTGCATGGATTTGATAACCAATCGGCCGATTTTCAGTTCATGGAGGAGGTTGCTTGGCTGCCGGTGTACGGTTTGTATTATCGCATGGGGGTTGATGGGATCAGCCTTCCCTTTGTTATTTTGACGACTTTGTTGACTCCCATCTGTATTCTGGCCTCGTGGGAGTCGGTGCAAAAACGGGTCAAAGAATACATGATCGCCTTCTTGGCGTTGGAATCGTTTGTCATCGGTGTTTTTTGTGCCCTGGATTTTATTCTTTTTTATGTTTTGTGGGAGGCGATGCTGATTCCGATGTTTCTTATCATCGGCGTCTGGGGCGGTCCCAATCGAGTCTATGCGGCGTTTAAATTTTTCCTCTACACCTTGGTTGGTTCGGTCTTGATGCTGATTGCGGTGTTGGCCATGGGTATCAAGGGGGGGACTTTTTCCATTCCCGAACTGATGGCGTTTCCGTTTTCGTTCCAGTTTCAGGTTTGGGTCTTTCTGGGTCTTTTTGCCTCGTTTTCGGTCAAGGTTCCCATGTGGCCGGTGCATACTTGGTTGCCGGACGCCCATGTGGAGGCGCCGACGGCGGGTTCTGTCATTCTGGCCGGTATTCTGTTGAAAATGGGTGCCTACGGCTTTTTGCGGTTTTCCATTCCCATACTTCCCGATGCGTCGCGTTTTTTCACGCCGTTGATTTTTAGCCTTTCCCTGGTTGCGGTGATTTACACTGCTTTGGTTGCCTTGATGCAGCGTGATTTGAAAAAGTTGATTGCCTACTCTTCGGTGTCCCACATGGGATTCGTTACTATTGGTTTGTTTACCCTGAATCAACAGGGGGTGGAGGGTGGGCTGTTGCAAATGATCAACCATGGCATTGTTGCCGGAGCCTTGTTCCTTTTGGTGGGGGTCGTCTATGATCGTATGCACACCCGTGAAATCGCCCGTTTTGGTGGACTGGTGCAGCGCATGCCGGTTTATGCGGTGATTTTCATGCTCTTTTCCATGGCCTCGGTGGGGTTGCCGGGGACCAATGGTTTTGTTGGGGAGTTTTTGATTTTATTGGGGGCGTTTTTGGCCTCCAAGACCGTGGCGGTTTTGGCGGCGACCGGGGTGGTATTGGGTGCGTCCTATATGTTGTGGGTGTACAAGCGGGTGGTGTTTGGCGAAATTCGCAATCCCGAAGTGGCGATGCTCGATGATGTGAGCCTGCGTGAGTTGGCCACTTTTGTCCCTTTGATACTGCTGGTATTTTGGATTGGCTTTTATCCCAAGCCTTTTTTGGATGTGTTTCATGTTACGGTGCAGCATTTTCTGGAACAGGCCAGTGTTGTCAAAGCGGGGGCGGTTGCCATCAGGTAAAGTTTGGCAAATATTATTGCGGGGGTTAAGGGGGGGATCATCCCCCCCGGTGGGGGTTTGGGGGCAAAGCCCCCAAGGTTTTGGTTCTTGCCCGCAGGGCATGATGTTTGACGGCGAGCTTGGGAAAAAGACATGTCTGTTGCAATGCAGGATATTCATTTGGTTCTCATGATGCCGGAGATTTTGGTTGCGGTCATGGCTATGGCGTTGTTGTTGTTGAGCGCGTGGACGCAAAAGGGGGGAGCGGGGGTGGTTCACTGGTTGACGGTGATAACCATCGTTGCTGTCATTCTCGTTATCAAGGTGGGGGAGGGGGGTGCCACGACTTTTGGCGGGCAGTTTGTGACCGATGGTTTTGCACGCTATATGAAAATATTGCTGTGCATGGCGATGATTTTTCCCATTCTGATGTCGTCTGATTATATTCGCCGGCATGCCATGGATGGTGGGGAATACCATGTGGTAGCCATGTTTGCCCTGTTGGGTGGTATGGTCATGGTATCCAGTGGCGGGTTTGTCATTCTTTATTTGGGCTTGGAGCTGATGTCGTTGTCGTTTTATGTCCTGGCGGCGTGGCGGCGGGATGATGTTCGTTCTGGAGAAGCGGGTTTGAAATATTTTGTCCTGGGGTCGGTTGCTTCCGGTTTGTTGTTGTATGGCATGTCTATGGTCTATGGAGTTACGGGGGTTCTTGGTTTCAAGGAAGTGGCGGCTTTCCTGGCGACGCCCGAAGGGCAGGGTAGTCAGCTTGTGGCGTTGGGCGTGGTCATGATTTTGGCCGGGATGGGGTTTAAAATAGCGGCGGCTCCGTTTCACATGTGGGCACCCGATGTCTATGAAGGGGCACCGACACCGGTTACGGCGTTTATGGCGGTCATGCCTAAGGTT
>Ga0206226_1000035_pt1 | contig 11086 bp, 7 predicted proteins | sample MancosC3_FD_155478 | JGI IMG/M metagenome (GOLD analysis project Ga0206226, IMG submission 155478) | Subsurface sediment microbial communities from Mancos shale, Colorado, United States - Mancos C3 | ecosystem: Environmental > Terrestrial > Deep subsurface > Rock core/Sediment | place: USA...
CGAACGCCCCAAAACCAATTGTTCCACCAGGGCGGCTTCCCGTCGCGTCAGGCCAAATAACCGTTGTAATAATTCGGGTGGAGATTCCTGTGGCTGAAGCGGATCGGACACGAACACCACCGCCATAGGTTGCTGCAGAGGGTCTACCCCAAGGGATGCACCACCGACCATCAGAGGTGACACCATCATCCACAAAGGTTCCTCTGCACGGGTACGGGTTACGGACAATGCCTGCGGAGGCGTAGGATAAGCCCTGGCTCGTTTGGATGTATCGACCGCCGCATGGATGAAGCGCTGCAATTCATCATTTTCTTTTGAGCGCTGCAATGCCAAATGACCGGAATCGATAAGCAATCCGTCATTTTCCCGGGCGAGGCTGTCACCGAAATCATTGACAAAATGGACCTTCCCTTGCGAAGCCACGACAAAAATACCCATAGGAATATGATCCAGGGTACTCATGCCCATGCGTTGCCCGAGGTCCATGTTGGCCAACTGTTTGTGCAGAGATAAGACTCGCTTAAAATGCGGCACAAGCTCTCCCATGATATCGCAAGCTTCCTGATCAAACGGTCGCCCCTCCGGCGTACGAAACACCCCAACACCGGTCAAGGTTTCTTGATTGTTCCCCTGCAGGGTGACGATCAGGGAATATTCAGCTCTGGAATAACGTAAAACCTCCTGCCACATACGCGAATCGTGCAGCTCGGTATCGGTAAGATACATGCGGCAAGAAATAGGTTTTTCTGGATAGGTATTGCACAGGATCAGACGGGGATCCTCCGGGATCAATTTTTCAAATTTTTGTTGCAGTTCCGCATCCCAATGCATATCATTTTCAACACCGTACAGCAAAGAGACGTTGAACAGGGGATTATCACGGTCAAAATGCCCGATGTGGGCGGAATCAGCGTCAAGAAGCTCCGTCATCTCCTTGAGAACATTTTCCCACTTTCTCGAGTCGGTGACCGCGTCGTACATAGCCTCAATGGTCGTCAAAATTCGTCTGAAAATCGCGGCGTTCATAGACCTGACCTTGCATGAATTTACCCCATTCAACGCGCTGTCTACCCCAAATCGGGTAGGCAGGCAAGGTGTAACCGTTCACCCCCCCCCCTTTTTTTTAGGTTGAAACTATTGCGGGGGTCCGGGGGGGATCATCCCCCCCGATGGAGGTTTGGAGGCTCCGCCTCCAAACCTCCCCCCGGACCCCCGCAATACTTTTAAAAGAAAAAAAAGGCGGGGGAACTGAACGGTTACCCCGCAATAGTTTCAACCTAAGAAAAAGAGGGGGGACTCCATGGTCACGGACGAAAGAGGCCAATCACAACGATAATAGGGATCGTTGGGGTAGAGTTCGTGGCGATAGCTTTTCAATTCCAAAAAGCGGGTGCCTCGATAGGTACGGCCCATGGAAGTGCTGTCCCATTCGGAAAACTGACAGACACGGGTTTTTGGTGTCGCTTCGACATCGACCACGACAACAATACCCATAGATTCGTCATGCACACTGCAAACTTTATTGATTTCATGAATGCGTGTCACCTTGACGACGTTTTCTTCGGGGGGCGTGCATCCCCACATCATCAACAAAACCATCAGACCTATTAAAGCAGAATGTCGTGCCATATCTCCCTCTCTGAATTGTTGACCCGCCCCGATTCTGGCTACCCCACAGGCTTCGGTTTGGGGGTTAACCGATCAACCAATTGGCGATAGATGCCCCAAAGACCAAACAATGCCATGCAATAAAGCTCCGGACGCAGGGGAATATTGTAGCGCGGACAGGGTAGCACGGCCATGTGCACCACCGTCATGTAACAAAGCAAAAGACTCAACAAACGCGCCATAAACAGCGGACGGTCCCCGGAAATGGGTTGATACTTTCGCGGCAGCCAAGCCAGAATCGAACCCAGTATGGCCAAAAACACGGCCAGTCGATGGAGAGAAAAAAGTAATCTGTGGGATGTTTTGAATATTTTCTGCTCAAAATAGGGCGAACTCACTACTGGATAAACAAAAATGTCTCCCGCTCCTTGAACAATAGTCCAGGACCAAAACCAACTCGGCTTGCCAAGAACAAACCATTTAAAATGAAGCATAGGCTCTTTTGAAAAGCGATCTTTTATTTCTTTGAGCACCAAGGCCATGCTCGAAGAAAATTCTTTTCTCCTTGGGTCGTACCGATGCGCAAAACCGAAAGTTTTTGGATTGCCATTGTAAACAAAATCGGGATAGATGCCATCCGCCATGGAGGAGGCCAAATATTTGTCATCCGACCATGATCCCAAAACCATTTTGTTTCTGAGCGACCAGGGAGTCAGCAGCAGCAGGAAACCAACCACAAAAGCCAACGCCGCTTTTTTGCGTCCCGGTAATTCTCGACGCAACCAGATTAATCCTGCCATGGGTATCACAAAATAAAACAAAGCAGGGCGTACCATCCCGCCCGCACAAAAGACAATCCCAATGGCAAACCATGCCGGCCAGCGAGAATCTCCCCCTCGGGTGCTGACCAGGAAGGCCAGGAGAACAAAAGTATACAACGACTCGGAAAGAACATAATGGTTCAAGGTGATCAGGTGCGGAGTCAAAGCCGTCAACAGTGTAACCAGCAACGCCAAGATGACAGGAAGAAAGGCTCTGGCAACAAAAAAGGTGAGGAGCAGGGCCAAAGTACTCAAAAAGGCCTGTCCCAACAACAGTACCTGCAAAAAATATTTCAATGGTACGGTGGCAAGGAAAAAGGCCAGAAAAAGGGGATAACCTGGGGGCCGATAGCTATCGGAAACTGGCGCAATTCCGTTAAGAGCACTAGAATCTTTGGAGTAGACCCCGAAATTAACCAAGTTGTAGGCATAATTGAAATAATGCAAGGCATCCGGTCCCAGTGGATTGTATACCTGGGTCTGCTGCACCACCGTGATCCGCATCCAACCGCCGAAAACCAGGATGGCCAAAAGGATGATCCACTGAAACAGTTTGGAGGTTGGCAGAAAACGGCGGTTGCTGTTTTGCGGTGGATTGTTTGCAACCATGATGCGCTCCCGTGCAAGGCCTTTTTTTCAAGGCTCGAATGATTGTACTAACCGGTCCAGGCTGGGGGTAACCGTTCAGTCCCCCCCCCTCTTTTTTTAAGGTTAAAACTATTGCGGGGGTCTGGGGGGAGGTTCTCCCCCCAGCGGAGGTTTGGAGGCGGAGCCTCCAAGGTTCTTCTTTTGACTTTGATTTTGACTTTCCTGCCCCCCAAGGGGGGGTAGGGGCGCAGCCCCAAGATTTTGATTTTCTTACACCTGATTTTTTATTTTGTCTCAGCATCTTGATAATAAGGACATTATACCCTTCGGGCAAAGAAACAAAATCAAAACCCTGGGGCTGCGCCCCTAGACCCCCCTTGGGGGGCAGGAAAATCAAAATCAAAATCAAAATCAAAGTCAAAAGAAAAACCTTGGAGGCTCCGCCTCCAAACCTCCGCCGGGGGGGATGATCCCCCCCGGACCCCCTCAATAGTTTCAACCTAAAAAAAAAGGGGGGGGTGAACGGTTACGTCCAGACTGGGAGACCAAAGAATTCTGGAAAACAATCTCATTTTCCGATAATCTCCCCGTGTTCAATGCCCGAAAATACAAAATCCCCATGGGGCAACCCATTTCATTTTATTCAAGGATGACCTGCCAATGATTGGAAAATACAAGTTTTTGCTGCTTCTCCTGGTGCTCACGGGAGCCGGTGCCTCTATTTTCCATTTGCAGACCCCCTCCAACCGTTCCGCTACGGCGGCGTCTCCACCCCAGGGGCCACTCATTCCAGCCAAAGACCTTGCAGAGTTCCATTTGATCGATCACCAGGGTCTGCCTTTCGGGTTGAAGCAGTTGCAAGGTTCATGGTCCATGATTTTTTTTGGATACACCCAGTGTCCAGACATCTGCCCCACCTCATTGATGCTTATGGCCGAGGCTGTCAACATTCTGGAAAAGAAAGGTGTCAAAGATTTCAAAGGTATTTTAGTTTCCGTGGATCCCCAACGCGATACACCTGCGGTTTTGAAACATTATGTTCAATACATGCACCCCGCTTTTATCGGTATTTCGGGAACCCGGGGGGAAATTGACAACCTTGTCAAACAAATGGGGGTCGCCTACATCATTCATCCCCCCAAAGACCCTAAAGATTCCGAGAGTTACGCCATTACCCATTCCTCTTCCATTTATTTCGTCAATCCCCAGGGGCGTCTGGTGGACATGATCATGGAACCCAAAGTGCCGGAAGAAATTGCCCAAAAGGCTCAAGCTTTGCGCAACGCCAAAGGTCCATGACGGATCCAACATCAATCCAACCATTTTTTGTCCCGCAACCATCGAAAAAACTGGGTCGCAAAAGAAGGATCGACCACGTTTTGTTCGGTGCGGGAAATTTTTGTATCGTTGGCGTCTGCCTGGGCTTTCATGGTGTCCCTCTGACGGGCCAGATACGGGGACAGACGATCACAGACCAGGGGATCCTCGGGGAAAGCGGTTTCTGGTGTGATCGCTGCCATTTTTTGCGAACCTTCCAGACGGGTCATGTTGATGGCACGGCCATTCTTGATATGAAACCCCGATCCATGGACATCATCTTCCCGCAAGGGTTGGGATTCGAGCAACACACAACGGATCATGTTCAGGAGATCGTTTTCCCCATGACGCACCCAACCGGGATGCCGGACCGCCGGATTGAAAAACCAAAGCCCCTGAATATCCCGGCTCTCGTTGGGGGCCAGCACCCATTCTGGATTCTGGCATCCCTTGCCATCCAGTAAAAAGACACCATCATTCCAGGATTTTGGGTTATTCCAGGGGACCAGACAGACATCCACGTCGGCGGTGCTGGTTTCTCCCTGCAACACCGAAAGCCTAACCCCTACTGGGAATGCCTCACGATTGATCAGGCGATAACAAAACGGGACGGGGGCAATAGCATCGCCCAAAGATGCCGTCATGGTTCGTTCCACCTGCCCGGCGTTGTCACCACAATAGCCCTGGTCCAAATCCAGCGATCTCCCCGGACCATGGGCCGGGCTATCTTCCAAACGCAGGGCGAGAAAGACAGCGGCTACCACAAACATCGTGCCATAGCGAACTCTCATCACAGTCAACCGTTCTTCAAAGGCGCATGACCATATCCTGTCCCAGCAACCATAAGGCGAACGCCGTGATGAGAACGGCGTAAAGATACATGGGAGTCAATTGCCAACCGGTCAGGTCTCCTCCCCCTTTCAAACCGCCTTTGGTACGGTAACGGACAATTTGCACCGCAACCCAAAATCCAAACGCCATCAGCAGTTGCTGGAAGGAAAAGATCATCCATTCCGGGATGGCGGGAGCCATCATCAATGTGTGACGTTCCATGGAGGAAAAATTTCGGGTTCCATCGCCGAAAGGATTGAACAACACCCTGAAAAAACCAGGCCATTCCCGGGCAAGGTGATCCATATTATGGGCTAGGTGATAAACGAAGGCGAGCGGCAGGCTGACAAAGGCCAATTGGGAGAAAAGATGCCGAAACGATTGGGCATCTTTGGCAAAGAAACGTATGGCAACCACGGCCAGAGAATAGACCCCCGCCACCAGAAGGAAGGTGAGGAGGAGGAGCAGGGTGAAGGTGATATAGGGTGGGTCCGATTCACCGATGACCCCCTTGATGGCCGTAATCCATCCCCCCCAGGAGGAGAGCATAGTAATGCCGTGGAAGAGGGTAATGGCCAGCAACCCGAGCATAAACCAGGCACCATCCCAGTGGGGACGCGCCACGTCGAAAGCTTCGCTGGCCATGCTGCGCAGACGCCAAGTGACGTTTTTATGCGGGCACGACAAAACACAGGAACCGCAGGAGATGCAAAAGGTATTCTGACCAAAACGCCCCAGAGTCAGATGGGTAGGGCAAGGTTCGATTTCGGCGGTGCCGTTGTAGCATTCCAGAGTTTTGCACTGGGTACAGACATCATCATCGGAGGGGCGGATTTCAATGGGTGCCAGACGGCTGTAATAACCGATGGTGCGGCCAACAGGGCAGAAATAGCGGCAAAAGGCTTTTCTTTCAAACAATATCAGGCAGATGAGGGCCAGGAGAAACATGATGACCGCCATGCCGGCGGTGGCCCAGGGGATGGAAGTTACACCCGCACCGAGTTCAAGCCATGTCAACCCCATGAAAAGGAACAGGGCGGGATAGACATTCCGCAGGGAGGTGGGAACGCGACGGTTGACCTGGCGATGATCGGAGGGACGACGCCAGAGGCGGCCAAAAGTGACCAGCTTGGCCAGGGTTTCCCAGGGACAGATGGCGCACCAAGCGGAACCCACGAAAAAGACGGAAATGATGACCAACGGCCACCACAATCCCCAGACGAGTACTGTAGCAAAATTATGCTCGGCAGCGGAGGTGCCCCATATACCCGCCACGATCACCAGAAGATAGGCGGCGGCGGTGATCAATTTCAGGATCGACAAGGGGTGGGGACTGGCGTTTAAAAAACGCACCAAGCCTGCAACATAGGGTACCCGGGTCAAAGGCAGGCGAAAGGTGGTTGGACTTTCCTTAGGCGGGGTCCACAAGGCCCACAACAAGACCAGGGGCATGAAAAGAATGACCGGCAGAATATAACTGAATGGCAATCCCGGATGGTTGTGTCCCATGCCATGATGGCTGACCATGGGTCTTTTGCGCAGTTCGGCTTCCATGTGTTTGAAATAGCCTTCGGGCAGGCCCGGCAGGATGAATGCCTGGAAGACATATTCAGCCACATCGGCCATTTGCTGCTGGCTCAACACCGATTTCCAAGCCGACATTTCCGTCCCTTTCATCCCTTCGGAAATGGTGAAAAACAGGTGTTCGCGGCTGAATTTGTGGCGGGATGCGGGGTGTTGAAAGTTACGCGGCTTGGGATTGATAAAATCGGCGCGCGGGCCTTTGCCATCGCCATCCACACCATGGCAGACATAGCAGGTTTTATTGAAAAACTCTTTACCGGCGCGGGGATTTCCCACCAGCTTGAAGGGGATGGGTTTGGCAATTCCCACCACATCCCAGTGGGCGGTGTGATCGTGTTGCGCTTGCATATTGGCTTTGGCGGCCTGGGCATTGGGGGCGACCGGGGAGGCATTGGCGGAAGTTTTTTGTTCAGGGAGCATGAAAGTCCCACGGATATAATCGACTACCGCTTCGACTTCCTCCTTTTTCAGGCGTTTTTCCCAGGCAGGCATGGCGGTGTCGGGACGACCATAGGTGACGGAAAAAACCATTCGCTCACGGGTCAGTTCACGCCGGGCAGCTTCGGTCGTGAAATTTCTGGGCTGGGGCATCAACCCACTTTGCGCCCAGCGTGCGGTATCGCCATTGTCCCCATGACACACGGAACAATATTGGGCAAAAATCCGCCGACCGACACCGGCACTCTGGTCGCCCGAGGACATCATGAGGGTGTTTTGGATATAATCCGACAAAATTTTGATTTCGCCACTGGAAAAACGCCCTGTCCACCCAGGCATGGCGGTCCCTTTTTTGCCATTGGTGATCACCTCCACTATGGATTCGGGCGTCATGCGTACCAGGGCTTCGGAAGTGGCAAAGCTCAAGGGGGGTGGGACCATGCTGGAGGCGACTGTGGTTTTGGCATCGCCGCGAGCACCGTGGCATACGGCACAGGATTTGGCATAAGCCGCCGCCGGATCAAATTTATCTGCGGCCATGGCCTGTGCGGGCAAAAACAGGATCGCCAGGATCAAGGGCAATAACCACAAACAAGCCATCATCTCACCAAGTCCCCTGATTTTCTCATGGGACAGGGTACTGAAAAGAGACAAGGCCACAGGCGAACGGTTGCTTTTGTTCATAAATTGGCGATTCCACGTTAGCGAAAGAATGATCCTGATCACGGATCGTCGGCTCCAACACCCCATTGTAGCTTATCATGGAGACTTGCACAGCTAGAAACCTTTTTGTGAACATCATGCCCTGCGGGCAAAAAAACAAAATCAAAACCCTGGGGCTGCGCCCCTAGACCCCCCTTGGGGAGCAGTAAAATCAAAATCAAAGTCAAAAGAAAAACCTTGTGGGCTGCTGCCTCCAAACCTCCGCCGGGGGGGATGATCCCTCCCTGACCCCCGCAATAATTTTTGCCAAACTTTGTTTTTCCGATACGTGGACGGAATGGTTACGCCCCCGTTGAGATTGTGCGTTGACACAAACCCGTGTAGATCTCCCGGTAGGTCTGCGTCAGGGTGTCCTGATCATAATATTTTTTTACCCGCTGCCGGATCGCCTGGGAACATTGTTGCCACCACGCCGGTTGGGTCAACAGACCCACCAAAGCCTGGGCCGTTTCGGACGGATTTGAGACCCGTGTGACCACCCCTCCGGGTCCCAATGGCGGATCCTCATCGGACATTCCCATGATCATTTCACGACAAGCCCCCACATCGGTGGCCACTGTTGGCACTCCCGCCGCCCCCGCCTCCAAAATCACCAACGGCTGTCCTTCGCTGATACTGGTCAATACCAAAACATCTATTTTTCCCAGATAATCCACCAAATTGACCCGACCGGTAAAAACAATCATCTCCTGCAAATGAAAATGATGAATCAAAGCCACGCACTCATCATAATAATCCTCATCCTCCTCGGCAGGCCCCACAATCAAGGCGCGGGTATTGGGTACGGAATGCCGCAAAATGGCACAAGCCTGAATAAACCCCTTGATATCCTTGATGGGGACCACCCTCCCGATCAAAGCAATGGTGGGAGACCTAGTCCCCTTGTCAGAAACCAGATTTTCAAAACGACGCCAATCAATGCCATTGGGAATCACCCGCATCTTCGCCGGATCGGCACCATCGGCCTTCTGGAAATCCTGATTGCCGCCATAAATGGTGATAATCCGGTCGCAGGCCTGATAACAAGCTTTGGAATAGGCCTGAAACGCATGAATCCAAAGTTTACGACAATCCCCCTTGTCCATGTCCCATTGTAAACCGGCTTTGGGATCTTCATACAACCAGTCGGCCATGGTAATTTCAATCCGACGTTCATTGGTGTAAATGCCGTGTTCACAAACGATAACCGGCCGTCGCGTTTCCAGGTGGGCACGCGCAAGAAACAAACCCGCATAACCGGTTGAAACGGCATGATACGTTTTGGCCTTGGGAATCTCCTTGAGCAGAACGGTAAAAAGATTTCCCGCAAGATAACGCCAAGTCCAAAAAAAATCTAAAAATGGACCTCCCGGCAGGAGACGATCATACAAACGAACCAACAAATCCCATGCCGGTCTGGAATTGAGCAACCAGCCCGGATCCAAACGTCCCCTGTAAGGGGCGAGAATGTGCATGATTTTCCCCAATGCCTCCACCCCACCCTCCTCCTGAAACTGCGCCAGACCCGGCTCCAAATCCGTAAACAAAGTCACAGGCAGCTTTTGCTTTCCTGTCCCCCCTTTGGGAGGGGCGAGAAACAGATGGGTGATACCGTTGACGTTGGCTGGAAGCTCATAACGGGTCTGCAATTTTTGATTCGGTGCCAACAAAACCATAAGGTGAAAACTGAATTCGGGGAGACTTTTGATCAATTCATGCACCCAACCCGAAACCCCACCGGCAACGTAAGGATACGTCCCTTCACAAACCAAGCATATGTCGGTAACATCTCCCGCCTTGGACAGAGGAGCGGATCGACCCAAAAATAAACTTGGTATTTTGCCACCGATAAAATTAAATGCTGACATTTTCATGACCGGGTCAGATGCTGATTCATCTGCTCACGTATGTCAGACGACACCTGGGCCAGGTGCTGCGGATCCACCTCGACGAACCGGGCCTTTTTTTTCTCTGCAAGTTCCACTTGCCTTTGGGCGATGTCCAAAGCCAGGGCGTCAAGGATATCGGGCCTGCCTTGAAGGATCGGAACGATGGCTTGGCTTGATATCTTCATCAGCCGACATTTTTCGGTCAGCACCATGACAGAAGAGTTGCGCGTTGCCCCCGTAAGTAACGACATTTCCCCAAAAAATTTTCCTTCCCCAAGTCGCAGCAACTCCATGGCACCCTTGTCAGAATCTTCCACGGAAAGCACAACCATACCCGAAAGAATGACGAAAAGAGAATCGCCGCTATCGCCTTGACGGGCAACGAATTCCCCCTCATTGAACTCAAAGATTTCCGCAGTCGCAACCAGGGAGGCCCGTTGGGCAGCATCGATAAAATCAAAGATTCGCACCCGATGCAAACCATCGCCCGTATACCGGCCCGACCACAAATCGACCCTGTCGCGGACATGGGCCAACCCATGGTCTTCCCCTGAAAATAGATGCTGGTGCTGTCGGGCAAGATCGGCCAGTTGGTCAAAACGCTTCAATTCAAACAAAGCTTCCATGGACCAGATCACCAATTGCCGGGTAACCTGACCTTGACGAATGGCCGAAGATAAAAATTCGGCGGCTTCTTCCAGGGCGGCAGACCGAACCAACGTGCGACCCAGGGCCATGACAACCTCCTGGTCAAGAGGATTGGCCTTCAGACAGGCACGATACCCGGAAATCGCCTTTTTTCGGTTTTCCCCCTCCCGAACCGGATCCAGGAGACCCGTAAAGGCAAAATCATCGAAATGCCGCGCCACCTTCATGAGAAGTTCCTGATCATCCCCATGCTTTTCAAGCTGACGTTGCAATTTCATGGTAGTTTTCATGAAACCATTCTCAACGTGGGAAATGGCCGTTGCCGCCAAAACCCGGACCGAGTTGTCGGCATTGTTGACCGCTTCCCGAAACACCGGGGCAAAAGCCGGCTTGAAGTGCCGGGACATTTTGGCAATCATGGTCTGCTTTTGCTCCCGGGTACCATAGGCCAAAATATCCATGAACGGTGTCAGGGCGGCATGGTCACTGGTCCCCCGATTTTCAAACCGGGACACAAGTTCCCTGGCCAGGTTGACGGAATCAAGGGGAAACAGACTTTCGTACCATTCTTCAAAGGAGGTGGCCGTCTTGCGATATTCCAAAAACAGGCCGAGTGACAACATGACCCCAAGAATCCCCACAAACCCCATCATGCCGGTG
>Ga0206226_1000036_pt1 | contig 11075 bp, 7 predicted proteins | sample MancosC3_FD_155478 | JGI IMG/M metagenome (GOLD analysis project Ga0206226, IMG submission 155478) | Subsurface sediment microbial communities from Mancos shale, Colorado, United States - Mancos C3 | ecosystem: Environmental > Terrestrial > Deep subsurface > Rock core/Sediment | place: USA...
GGAAAAACGACGCAATCTACCCCTGTGGCGCGGCAGCATGGCGGAACTTGAGGGATGCCATCCACCCTCCGAAGATATGATGCAAAGATTTATTCGCGATTTTCAACGTGGTCAAGAGGCTCAACTCAAGATTGAGGACGCATTGGAAAGGATTGGTCAAGAGTTGCGTCAACAACACGCGCAACGTGATAAATTGCGCCGCGACATGGGGGGGGAACCGCCGACCGACGCCGCCGTAGGCGAGGCTCGCTCGAAGCGGGATCGGTTTTGGCGTTTGATCTGCCGGCATGGTCTTTCGGGTGCACCGACGGAATGGGGAGACATCGATGGAAAATGGTTAAATCCCGGGCAGTCCCCTGCCGCAACCTTTGAAATGCTCGTTGCCCATGCCGATCAACTGGCCGACGGCAGAGTCCGTGAAGCCGAACGGCTGGCGCAATGGCAGCAGCGGGAAGACAGGATTCAATCTTTGACACTCCAGGAGCGGCAAGACAAAGAACGTGCCAACGCCATCACCGCTAAACAGGAGGAATTATTAAAATCGTGGCGAGAGCTATGGTTGTCTCTGGGGGTCGTTCAGCCCGGAACCCCCGTAGAAATGCAGGGGTGGCCAGGGCTGCGCTCCGAAATATTACGGCTCAAGTCTGAAGCCGACTCCTGGCATGAAAAGGGGGTGGCGGTGCGGCGCGAACTGTCGATCATCCTGGAGGAGGCGCAAAGATTCGTTTCATCCCTGGGGGGGCCGGAGGCGGTAGCAGGAGAGGGATTGGCGGCCACGCATGATCGTTGGGAAAAATTTTTCACCCTTCTGGCCACGCAAGCCGAACGGCGGGCAACCACGAAAAAAAGGTTAGCAGACATTGAGCGCAGAATCAGGACGGACCGGGAAAAAATAGAAAAAAACCGGCAACTGTTGTTGGACAACGATGCACGCTGGAAAACCTTGTTGGGACAATTTGGCCATGCAGCGGGCATGGATGTGGAAGCCAACGCTGAATTTCTCGATTTGTTCAAGGAATTGAAAAATGTATTCCATCAAAGGGAGGATTTGTTGGCCCGTATTCGGGAAATTACGGAGCAACGGGACACATTCATAACAGAGTTGCAAAATTTGGCAGTCGTTCTGGGTGAAGAATGGAATTCAGAGGATCCCGGCCAGCCCCTCGCTTGGTTGGAAAAACTCAAGGTGCGCCTAGACAGGACGTTGGAAGAGTTCAAGCGGCGTCGCGACCATAGGGAGCAATGGGAAACGTTGCAACGATCGCAAAGCCAGTGTCAGGTCACACTACAAACCGACCGGATGCGACTGAAAGAAATTCAGGCCAGATATGGTACCCAGGATCCCAGAGAAATGGATGGCGTGGAAGAAAGATCTCGGCTCAAGGAAAACCTGGAAAGAAAAATAATCGAATGCGAAGGGGAGATATTAAACAGCGGCGAAGGGCTGACACTGGCGCAACTTTTAGCCCAAACCCAGGGACAAAACCTGGAACTGGCCAAGGAAGAATTGCACAAACTTAAAAAAGAGATTGCTGAACGGGTGGAAGAACAACGGGCACTGGACCAGGCATTAGGCGGAGAAAAACGGGAACTTGCCCGTTTGACCGGAGCCGGGGCCGATGCCGCCGCCCTGACCCGACAGGAATACGAAGATACCAGCAATGAATTGTTAAAACATGCCGAGCACCATGTTCATTTGCATGTGGCAGCAACCTTGCTCCAACGCATCATCGTCCGTTTTCAGGAACAAAACCAAGGTCCAATATTAGGTCAGGCAGCCCGATTTTTCCGGGAATTGACTTATGGATCCTTTGACGACCTGAAAATTGATGTTGATGGTGGAAAAGCTTGGCTTTACGGTGTACGTCCCGGAGGTCAAGAAGTTCGGGTGGAGGGGATGAGTGCCGGCACACGCGACCAATTATTTTTGGCCCTGCGTTTGGGGGCACTGGAGGTATTGAACCAAGGACGGCAACCCATGCCCATGGTCCTGGACGACATTTTAGTCCATTTTGATGACCAGCGCGCCGTTGCCGCCTTGAAAACTGTATCGAGTCTCAAGCGTCAGGTTCTCTATTTTACCCATCACCCACATATTGTTACGTTGGCGACGCAAGCATTGGATTCGGGATCTTTTGGGGTGCATCACCTTTAATAATTGTTCATTGTTAAACCTTTGGCAGGGAAGCCTCGTCCATTGACGGTGGTATGATATTTGCATTCTGGAGTCTGAGCTTCGGTTTATCCAGACCGGATGCGATGTCAACCTTGAAGTCAAGAGGCTTTGAACAGCGATGAAACTCCAAAGGAATGGGCGAATTCTGCCCTTGATAAGCTTGCTGTGCCTGTCGGCGTTGACGGGTGGTTGCATGGGCCAGGGGGGAGGTTCCGGTGCCGCCAGCGGTACCGAATCCGGTCCCCCCGCCGAGGTCAAGGTAGGCAAGTTTCTTGACGGTCCTACCGATGGGTTGCTCTACCGCACCAGCGGCAACGATACCGGGGCGACCGACTCCAAGGGACAGTTCACCTACGTCGATGGCGAAACCGTGACTTTCTACCTGGGAAGTTTGCCCCTGGGGTCAACGACGGCCCGAGGCGTTGTCACCCCCAGTGATCTGGTGGTTGGCGGTCACACAAACCATGAGGAAGTCGTCAATCTTTCCCGGTTTTTGCAGACTTTGGATGAAGACGGGGATCCCGACAATGGGATCACCATATCGGCGCAGGCTCGTGCGGCAGCGCAGATACATTTTCCTCAAGGGCCTGATTATTCGCTTTTTTTTAAAACGGATGGCCATGGAGAAGGCTTTGCCAAGGATTCCAGTTTGCCTGCGGAGTCGGTCGCCACCAAGGGATTGGAAGAATTCTTCAAGGATGCGGGAATATTTCGCTATAAAAAATCCAATTGGATCGAGCTAAACGACATCGCCGGCTACCTTGTACCGAAAAGTTTCGCCATCAACCATCTGCGCAGCACCATACAAAAGCAGACGGAAAGCTGGACTATGGATTTGGCACCCGTGAAAACTCCCCAACCGGATCCCACGATGAGAACCGCAGCGGCAAGTAGCCCCTCCACCAGCACCATTTTGGTGCCGGGAACGGCGGAATTCAGCGTGAAGTATGCCTCAACGGACACATCCTCCAGCTCGACAAGCACCGCCAGTACGTATCAATATTACGATCCCAACACAATGCCCTTGCTCGACGGAAAGATCACCTTTAAAGGGGTCAGCGTCACCACCACGGTGACATCCACTTCGACGCCAACCAGCAGCACAACGGCAGCCACCACCGGAACGACACCCGCAGCCACCACGACGACGAGGGATGTGACGGTGACAGGTGATCTTCTCGTCACTTTCACGGGAGCTGCGGTAAGTCTGGTCGCCAAAATTGGTACCGACGGAAAGAAACAGGGGCAGCTCAATATTGAATTGCTGGATAACTCATCCGGGAATACCGCCACCTTCACCCCCGATGCCAGCACCACGGAGAGCGTTTCCATACCACCATCAAGTATTTCCTCGTTGGTTTTTAAAGCCACCGTCAATTTGGAGACCGGTGCGATCAGCGATAGCAAGTATTCCATCAAATTTGCCAACCAAACCGGGGAAACCGGTCCGAATCTTGGGACCGCCTTTGGCACCTGGAGTCGGGGCAATGACAGCGGCAACATTATTTTCAACGAGCTGTATCGCGGTCTAACGTCAAGAAACAGTGGCAAAACCTGGGAACTCTATGGCATCGGCTATACCGATCAGGAGATGGTGGCCGAGCTTTCTGGAAATGCGGGGGCCTATACCCAATTGTCCACCAACAGAACCAACCTAAAACTTATTGCCGACGCCAATACCTGGTCGGACAAAAAAAATCCGGTTTCCCTGGAAGGGTTCATTGGCTTTCAGATTATGATTTACGATCAGTCTGTGAAAGTTGACAAGTTGGTCGTGTCGAATGGATCGGGTGGAACAACAGATGTCACCGAAACAACCGAAAAAACATTTGCCAACGGTGATAAACGTTATTTTAATCTGGTCTCGTCAAACATGGCTGAGAGCACAAACTTGAAGAAGGTATTGTCCGAAGATCTGAGTGAAAAAACGACGACGACGACGACGGCCACGACAACCGGTACCGATTCAAACACGAGCGGCACCGAGACCTGGGGTATTGCCGATTCCGGCGCGGGTCCAGGAATGATTTCGGTCGTATTTACAAAAAATTCTGCCTTGAAAAGTGCCGGCTATGCCTTCCAGTCCACGCTTTCCAGCCAGGATACACTGACCATGAATCTGGTCCAATAACGTCAAAGACATCATGCCCTTCGGGCAGGAACCAAAACCTTGGGGGGGGGTGATCCCCCCCGCAACCCCCACAATATTTTTTGCCAAACTTTGTTTTTCCGATACCTGAGAATCATTTAAGGACATGGCCAAGCTTGGAAAGAAATTCCACCGTGAACGCCTCAGGTGGAACCTCTTTTTCATCCTGTGTTCCCAACCGCCATTCTGATCGATAAAGGGGATTCATTTCGGAAAAAGTTTGCATCAGCGCAGGCCGGTATCGGTTCCGGGCCATCCCCTTCACATCCTCAAAACGAACACGTTTGAAAACTTCATTTTCTCTGGCATATTGAACCAACTCAGAAGGGACATGGAATTTTTTATCGACTTTCATCGTCATGAACGCATAGGGAACCCCCTTCGTCGTAGGCGTCAGTTTCAGATATTGAAAATCTTTATCCTCTCTTTCCGCTTGCGCCTGATGATGCAGATGAAATGGCCCGGCCAACAAGTCCATGTTATTGAAAACACCACCAACAATAGACTGGCGCAACTCGCTCTTCCTCGGTTCCAGTTCCCCCGGCATATGGGTCCAAACCACGCTGCCATCCCACAAGGCACTGCGTCCGCGTAGTTGCGGTGGATCCACAATCAAAACAACCATCTGCCCTGATTTGTTTTGCGCCGAAAAAAGAGAAATGCTACTCTTGCGCCTGTCGGGTGTTGTGTTTTCAACGACATAATAAATTCGATAGGACTCGGGAAACATGGTCTGATCCACCTTCAGCAAAATATTCTGCCCCTCAACATCCACGACAGCCCATGATTCATGGGACCATGGGGCGAGAATAATAAGGAATAACAGAGATATCAGACTGGAACGTTTTCGCATAACCATTGATCCTTGCTTTTGGTTTCTAAAAAGGGAAAATCTTTGCACAAAAAAACAGGGAGATGTTTCATTTAAATAGGATCAACTCAACCAGCGACGTTGAAAATAAACTAAGATCTTCATGGATTTAAAATATGGTAATGGATTGGATTTTGATCCTGGCAGGTTTTTGGGGCATGATTCGTTTTGTTCTGGTGCCGGCGTGGAAGTATTGGAAAGCAAGTCGTACACGGTCCTATTGTCCTTCCATCGTCCTGCCAAGATTTGAAAAAAGTTTCGATCACGCCAGACGCATCCCCAGTCGCAGAAAAAGCCAGAAAGACCACAGGGTCAATCTGTACCGCCTAACGTGTTCATGCCACCAGCGCAACACCCGGAGAAAATACAGTCCACCACAAGACATCCGCCGCATGTGTCGGCATTTACGCAAGGAACTGGAACGTTCAAATCTCCTTCTGCAATACGACGAAGTCATTCAATCCATTATCGATCACCGGGTCAAGGATGCCTGCTACCAGATCATCCAGGTACGCGGAAACGACGTGGCCCTTGGTTTTCACCCAAAAAACGATTTTGTCCGCGTTTATTCCCGGCGCACAGGAAACAATGAACCACCCGGAAACCCGCCAACCGGACACTACGACAAATTTACCTTTCTCATAAGCCAGGAGATCTGGATCTACGGCGATCCACCTCCAGATTCAGAACACATCATTCCCGCCATTTCCGAGACAATCAACGCCTTCCGGCACCACTACGATTCCCGCCCATCTATTTTCGGTCGGCTGCGGCAACACTTTTAATAAATAATTAATCAGTCAGCCGATCCTACAGACTGGAATTTGGGCTTGCGGTCGCCGTTGGCAAACTGCTCTTCCATTTTTTCCATGACTTCAGCAGTATTGTCATGGAATTTTCCTTTCAGTAGAAACGGACCAATCATGGGAGGGATCCAAAAATCGGGAACCAGTTCCGAAGAATAAATCACACGGGTTCCCTGCTCTGCCGCAAATATTTTCCAGCGTACCCAACCGGAACGAAAACCATTTTTAGCCGGATGGACGATAAAAACGACTTCCCATTCCTTGATGATAACGGTCTGGTTCAAAGTTCGCTCCAGACAAAAAAACAAAATACAGGAACGCAAATCCATGCGTGCCAACAGCCGGTTCCCGGCTTTTCGTTCCACAAGTCGGCTTTCCAGGACATCCGAACTCAACCGTTCCAGATTATCCACATCCACGATGCCAGCCTTCACCCGATCCGGAGGCAATGCCACAAAAGCTTCGGCACCAATCCGATAGTGTCCTTTATCGTGACTCACATTGACACGAACGACTTCAGCCGCCCGGACAGACCGCATCGGCAATACCCATCCCAAACCGGTCAGAACGATAAACAGCAACATGGGCAGACAATAACCCTGATTTTTCATAACGCAATCAACCCCGACCCTCAGGACTTAAGACAAGCAACCTCCCTGACGACTTCGACCCAGAATTCACCCCAGCGCACCTCCCAATGGCGAATTTTCAAACCGGAGGCATTCATTTCCCGGGTCAAGGATTCCTGGGTGTATTCGATTTCATGCGTGGGATCCAGACGCCATTCCACCCCCAGTTCTTTTTTCAACGGAACCCGCCAATCCCTTTCAAAGGCGGGAACCCGCACCAACAACAAGGACGGTTGATAACGGTCCATGACCGACTGTAAAAAAACAACCCTTTGATCCAAATGCTCCAGGACGTTGGATAGTACAACACAATCAAACACCCCGGATTCAAACTCCTTGAGGGCATCGCCTTGACGAAACGTCAGGTTGGGGTGAACATGTTTTTGCTGGGCTTCCAAAATTTTTTCGGGAGAAATATCCATCCCCACGACGATAGCCCCCTTTTGGGCCAGGTTGAAAGCCAGCAAACCGCCGCCACAACCAATATCCATCACCCTTTGCCCTGGCTGGACCCGTTCCAGAAAAAAATCGATGTAACGGGTATGGCGGTATTTGGTATGCAACCCTTTGTCGTAGCGAACCGACTGGCGACCCTGGATGGTATAAAGAAACGCATCCAGACGAAAAAGAAACCGCAAGGATTGGTCCACAGGCATGGTCCCCGCCAAATCCCTGATGGTTTTTTGCATGGCATCCCGGGCCTGTTCCGGTTCCAGGGTCAAAACCAGCTCCTGGAGGAGCCGAACCCGGTAATACCAAGGTATCCACCCAAAGAGCCTCGCCAACATTTTTTTCAGCATGGTTCCATCCTGACATCTTTGCCAACCCAAACCAACCGATTCGCACCCATGATACTCCAAATTCTAGCAGGACGCTTATGATCCATCTCCTCCCCTCAGCCGATTATGAATATTACCTTGGCGGCAATTTTTTGCGGGAGGAACAGGTTTTGCTGGAACCGACCGACCGGCTTTTGTCCCTGTACGAATCCCTTGGTCTGAAGATCACCTTGTTTTGCGATGTTGCCTGTATTTGGCGTTACAGGGAATGGGGTGAGGAAAACATTGCGTCGCAGATGGAACAACAGATGCGAGATGCCCTGTCCCGAGGTCATGACGTTCAGGCCCATCTCCATCCCCACTGGTTAAAAACCGAACGGGCGGGAAGACGCTATGAATTTCGTAAGGAAGATTATTTATTGGGAACTCTCGACGCCAACGCGGAGCGTTGCCAAGCCGCCATGGAACACATATTAGGCCGAAGTGCGGCCTATCTCAACGATCTCCTGCAACCGGTAGACCCAGAATATCGCTGCGTCGCCTTTCGGGCCGGGGGTTACGGCTTGCAACCACGGGAAAAAATGGTCATAGCCGCCTTGATCAAAGCCGGTTTTGCCATCGACTCCAGCATCATTCCAGGATTTATTTACCGCTCATCGACCCACCAGGTCGATTTCAGCACCGCCCCGCGACTGGCCAACTATTGGCTTGACCCACAGAATGGCCTAGCCCAACCGGCCCCCGAAGGCACGGGCATCTATGAGATTCCCATCGCCTCCATGCAATTGACCCCCATGCAAAGTTGGGGCGTCAATCTGCCAGAAGCCTTGCGACAAGCCATGGCCATACTCACAGGCCAGGATGGGGCAACCGCACACAGGGGCGAGCCTTGCGACACCCCCCCCCAAGACACAAAGGCCTCACGTTGGCATCGCGCCTACTGGCGCAGTCGATCCCTGCTGCAAACCCGTTTTCACCGTCTGGAGGCGGGACCCAGCCTGCATCTACTCCGAACCACCCTGGACCGATATCTGCAAAACCTCCCGGCAACCCAGCCCGTGATTCATCTATCCCTCAACAGCCATCCCAAAGGGATGACGCAACATCATTTGGACGTGTTAAAACGTTTTCACCGGGAAACCAACCAACGCCACCCCAATACCCTCCGCTGCATCACCTTCCGCGAGGCTTGGCAGCAAATGACATCTGAAATATGATACTCCATAAATTGGATTTCTCTGGACACTAAGACTGATTTCTACGAAAATTGGCGACAGAATTGCGGCGCAAATGGCCACCACGGCCCAAATTTTATGAAGTGGGTCAGTTCGGTGAAGGTACTGTCCAGTAATCCGCCAGAGGTGGTGGTGGGTTCGTTCATCATGGTTGTGTCATAACGGTGGTTTATGGAGTCTTTCCAAGATGAAACAACGTCAGCTGATCAGCTTCGACTGGGCCTTGAAGCGACTGCTGCGCAGCAAGGCCAATTTCGAGATCCTGGAAGGCTTCCTGAGCGAACTTCTCCGGGACGATGTGCGCATCATGGAGGTTCTGGAAAGTGAAGGCAACCAAGAGTCCCGTAACGATAAATTCAACCGGGTGGATCTCAAGGTCAAGAATGGCCGGGACGAGATCATCATCATTGAATTGCAGTACGAACGGGAATGGGACTACCTGCAACGCCTGTTGTACGGCACCGCCAAGGCTATTACCGAACACATGACAGAAGGCAAACCCTACGCCAGCGTCGTCAAAATCATTTCCATCAGCATCCTTTACTTCGACCTGGGACGTGGCACCGATTATATCTATGTGGGCAACACCACGTTCAAAGGCATGCATACCCATGAGGAACTGGGATTGGACGAAAGACAAAAAGCTTTGTTTCAAAGGAGTTCAGTAGCCGCCATCTTCCCGGAGTATTACCTGATCAAGGTGAAAAGCTTCGACGATGTTGCCCGCGACACCCTGGACGAGTGGATCTACTTTCTGAAAAACGCCGACATTCGTGAAAACTTCACAGCCCAGGGTCTGAGAAAAGCCAAGGAAAAGCTCAACATCATGCAATTGCCAGAGGCAGAAAGAAAGGCCTACGAACGCTATCAAGACGACCTGCACGATCAAGCCAGCTTTGTATTATCTACCTATGGGGCCGGTCAATGGGAAGGACGGCAGGAAGGACGGCAGGAAGGACGGCAGGAAGGACGGCAGGAAGGACGGCAGGAAGGCGAGGCCAAAATATTAACTCGCCTGCTTCAACGCCGCTTTGGCAATCTGCCCGAATGGGCTAACCAAGAAATAGCCAAGGCCGAACCGCCTTTATTGGAGGAGTGGAGTCTTCGCATCTTCGATGCCCAGTCCCTGGACGATGTTTTCTCGGACAAGGCGTGAATAACCATTTCCAATCACATCGGCTCCATCGTATCCCACCGGTGACACTGGGGACATTTCCAATAGATATCCTGCGACTGAAAACCACATTGGGAACATTGAAACCCCGGCTGCCGCGACAATAAATGATCCAGGCAACGCACAGCCACGCCAAGGGCCTCCTCCTCCCGATGCAAATGCTCCAACAACCGAATCAACAACCTAGCCAACTCCACCGAACCGGGATACTTGGAATATCCCCGCAACAACGCATCCACCGCATCCCGCGTTCGATTTCGCGCTTGCAGCTCCCGACTCCAAAGCGCGACCAGACGGGGCGACGCCGAAGAGGCATTGACCGCATCCCGCATGCAAGATTCAAAACCTTCCAAATCATCCTTTTTGGCATAGGCCCGCTTGAGCGGCTCCACCAACATGAAAAAATGGCTGGGCCGGTTTTTTTTCAAGGTCGCAAAACATTGAATCGCCGCCTTGACCTTGCCCTGGGCCAACTGCGCCTCCCCCAACAATCGAAAAGCTTCCACACAACCAGGATAAACCTTGATCGCCTTGCGAAACCATTCCATCGCCGGCTGCACATCCCCCTCACCCGCCGTCCGCGATTGCTCCATGCCAATCTTGATCAGTAAATGCGCCTCCCGCCTTGGATCTTCCTCGCCCGTCACCTTGACCAAGCGTTTAAGAATCTCCAAAGCCATGTCCCACCGGCCCTCATTTTCATGCAACGCCTGAAGTCCAGCCAAAGCCTTGCGATGATTCGGGTCCAATTCCAACACCCGGCGGTAAGCATCCACCGCCCGATCCACAAAACCACCCTGACGATAATCCTCCGCCAAGGCGTACAATGCCGCCTTGCGATGGGCCTCGCTCAAATTGGGACGCGCAATAAGATTTTGATGGATGCGAATGGCCCGCCCCACCTCGCCTCGGGAACGAAATAAATTGCCCAAGGAAAGATGAATCTCAACCGTTTCAGAATTGATCCGCACCACATTGACAAAAGCCTCAATAGCTTTGTCAGGCTCGTCGGATAGCAAAAAATTAAGACCACGAAATGTATAGGAAGTTTCCTGCTGCCGCTCTTGCTCCTCCCCAAAACCGGAAGCATCGTCACGCCCCATCCGATAGCCCGCCCGGAAAACTACCGCACCCACCGTAATGGCCAGGGCAGCCCAACCCGTCAAATGCGCCAGGTCCATCACTTCCGTTGACCAATAAAGCAGTTCATGAGAGCGTGCTGCCCTTCGGGCAGGAACCAAAACCTTGGGGGCTTT
>Ga0206226_1000037_pt1 | contig 10924 bp, 2 predicted proteins | sample MancosC3_FD_155478 | JGI IMG/M metagenome (GOLD analysis project Ga0206226, IMG submission 155478) | Subsurface sediment microbial communities from Mancos shale, Colorado, United States - Mancos C3 | ecosystem: Environmental > Terrestrial > Deep subsurface > Rock core/Sediment | place: USA...
CGGGGGCAACGCACCAGAACTCAGGTTCAGCAGTTCCGCCAATCTGAATCTGGCCCCAGAAACCTGGCGTTGCAACTTTTGCAACTGATCAAGAATTTTAAGGAGTTTTTTTTGAAAATCCAAAGATTCTCGGGCTGGTTGGATCCCCTGACGTTCCACTTCGCGGGCATTTTCCAAGGCTTTTTCAACCCGAAGCAACAACGACCCCAGGGATGCCTCCAAACGTTGGGCCACCAAAGCCTGCCCAAAGGCCGTCTCCACCTCAAAGATTAAATCCAAAGCCGCCTTTCGCCGTTGTTGCCCAGAAATAAGCACCCCGTCGGATTTTTGTCGCGCATTGATATAACTGACGCCAAAATCCAACACACTCCATGTCGCCTCAAGGGATGCGGAGGTTTGAAAAAAATCCTGGGTCAAAGAGGTCGTCCGGTCCCGTTGGACATAATCGCCGCTAGCCTGAACCTGGGGTAACAGGGAATGGACCGCAAGGTCAGACAGTCCCAACGCCAACGCCCCCTCCAACGCCACCACCCGCTGTTGCAGATTGTGGTTGACAGCCCGGGACATGGCTTGTTCCAAGGTCAGAGATTCCTTGGGAAAAACCATGTCGTCAAATATGGCCCGAATGTCCCAAGCGACCCGACGATCCAGTTGTGCCCGATCCAAAGGGGTCGTCCTGATGGCGCACCCCGCAACCAGAGGCAAGAGCAACGCCAGCCGCATCCCGAGAAATCGCCGGGGACAAAATAAAAGTTTCTTCATGGATGGGAAGTTTTTCATGCACCGCACAGGCTATAGGAAAGGAATCGACCCAACTGGCCCAAGCATATGCAACTTCCATGCTACTATAGAAAAACGATTTTTCTATATTTTTCTCGTCTGGAAAATAAAACTTTGGAAAACATATCCACCACAGCTGGCCCTATTCAAAGGTCCATGTCAGCGCATATGGGATAATCTCCCCTGGACCCCCGTGAGGGTTCGATCCGGAAAATCGATGCCCCCCCCGTTTACTTTGCTTCCTTACGAACCGATTCCAGCCGGTGGACCAGGATTGTTCCCCCTCCCATAATCCGGACTTCCTGCTCCGCCCCGGTGGTAACGACCTCCTTGACTATCTTTAAAGCGGTATCGGAGAGGAGGATTTCGTTCTCCTTGGCTGCGTTTTTCAATGATCGGGCGATGCGTAAATTTTCGCCCAACAAGGTCAGACTGCGATCATGGGGTTGCGGACCGATATTGCCTACAATGACGTGCCCGGCGTGTAATCCCATACGAATTTTAATTTCGTGTCCCGTTTTCCCGTTGAGTCCCTGCACCGCTTCAAGCATGTCCACCGCCGTAGATACCGCTCTGAGTCCGCCATCATCATGACAACCAAAGGAGGTAAAAAAACGATCCTCCACAAATTTTTCCGGACTGGCATCATGCCGGGCCATGACCTGCGCCATACAGTCGAAATAATGGTTGATCAATGCCACCAATTCCAAGGAGTTCATACTCCGGGCCAACTGCGCAAAATTGGCGATCCCCGCATACAGGATCATCCGAAACTGATCATCCGCAATGGTTTCTTCCCCACTGTGGGCATCTGCCAGCCGAGGAATCTTTCCATGCTCAAAATAATGACTCAAAACCGTGCGTTTGGTTTCCAATCGAGCTTCGGCCAATACCCGCTCCACCTCGGCAACGATGCGGTCGGAGTTGAACGGCTTGGCCACAAAAGCCTGAATCCCAATGGAGCGCATTTTGACCAGATCGGTCCGACCGGTCCGTGATGTCGCAAAAATAATGGGCATTCTGTTGAATGTATTTTCTATTTTTCTCAGGTTCAGGCAAAGTTCCACCCCATCCATTTGGGGCATTTCATAATCGGTTACCATGAGATGATACTTGCGCTGGCTGATTTTGTTCAGAGCTGCCAAACCATGTTCGGCTTCTTCGACTTCAAACCCATGGGTTCTGAGAGCCTTGCCAATCATGTTGCGAATGACCTCGGAATCGTCAACGACCAAAATTCGCTCCGGTCGCGCCATCTCGCTGGTGGCGTTAGGCGTCAACAATCTTTTTACACGCGTCAACAGTTCCGGGATCACGACAGGCTTGATGATGTAATCGTCCGCTCCAGCCGCAAACCCTCTGCTGATGGCCTCCTCAGTCCCCAGAGAGGTCAACAACACAAAGGGAATGTCTTCGGTCAGGCTGTTACGCACGTTTTGACACAAGGCCAAACCATCGACCTCGGGCATCTCCACATCCGAAAGGATCAGATGAATGGGTTCTTCCCGGCGATCAATGATGTCCAACGCTTCACGCCCATCCCAGGCTTCCAAAACCCGGTAGCCTTCATCCTTCAAGGCCGGAACGACCACCTTGTGAAACATGTCGCTGTCGTCAACGTAAAGGATGGTTGCCAACCTAGCGGTAAAATGGGCGGTAACGTCTCTGACGTCCTGTGGCTGAAATGGCACTTTGAGGAATCGGTCCGCCCGATGTTCAATGGCTATCTCGCGAATATCATGATTGGAGGATAGAAAAATAACACTGGTTTCTTTTAATAGGGGCGAATTCTTAACGAGGTCGCAAACATCGATTCCCTTGGCATGGCTGAGTTCGGTGCGTATGAAGACCAGTCTGGGCTTGAGTCGGAGAATCTCGGCGAAAAAATCAGGATCCGCCGATTTTAAAATGTGAACGTCAAATTTATCCAAATCCAGGGCACTTTTAATGATAAAATTGATCGTGGTGGAATCGGTGAGAATTACTGTGGTAAGCAAAGCGGAAGCATCCATCGATCGGCCCCTGGAAAAAGTATACCTTGCCCTCGTATCGTTGCCGGGCATTATCCATTTCCGTGAAAAAAAGAGCCAGGGATCATGGCATAATCTGGCAATCCCGCGTGGCCCGTTTGATGGAGACCAACCATGTTGAATCTGCAACAGGCTTTGGAACTTGCACACCAGGCCATCGATAGTGGTCAAACAGCCCAGGCCGAGGCCATCTGTCGACAAATTCTGGGCGTAGATCCCCATCAGCCCGAAACCTTGCACCTATTGGGGATTCTCCTGCACCAGGGGGGACGCAATGCAGAAGCCGTCGAAACCATTCGGTTGGCATTGACGGTCAAACCTGATTTTGTCCATGCACGCAATAATTTGGGGTTTATACTTCAATCTTTGGGGCGGGCGGATGATGCGGAAAATTGTTTTCGGCAGGTTATCAAAGAGACCCCGGACTTTCCTGGGGCGTTGGCCGGTTTGGGGGGGCTGTTGTTGTCCCAGGGGCGATTTGGTGAAGCCAAGCAGGCGTTCATGTCTCTCCTGGCACGTTTTCCCGATGATACGGCAACCATGTTCAATCTGGGATTGGCCCATCAACATCTGGGTGAAATGGAACAGGGACGGGAGCGGTATCTCCAGGTTCTGGCACGCAAACCGGATGATCCCGGTTCCTTGGCTAATCTGGGGGCCATTTATCAGGGCATGGGACAGTTGGACGAAGCCATGGCGTGCTATCGACAGGTGCTCAAACAAAAGCCTGATGCCAGCAGTGCCCTGTGCAACCTGGGGGTATTGCTTTTGGAAAAAGGCGATATGGAAGCCGCCAAGGATAAGTTTCGCCAAGTTTTGGCCATGCAACCGGACCACCCGGAGGCTTTATGCAATATGGGTAATGCCTTGCGTAAACAGGGGCGACTGCCGGAGGCCATCGAGGAATTTAAAAAGGCGTTGCACATCCGACCCGACATGCCCCAGGCGATTTCCATGTGGGGGGTTGTCCTTTTGGAACAGGGACAACCAGAAGAAGCCATGGCCAGGTTTCGTCTGGCCTTGACGTTGAAACCCGACTTCTTTGAAGCCCTGGCCAACCTGGGCAATGCCTGCCAAGAAATGGGACGCTTGGAGGAGGCCATCGGTTATTACCGCCAGTCTTTGGCCATCCAGCCACGTTTCCATGAAGCCCTGGCCAACCTGGGACTGGCCTGCCATAAACTTGGACGCCGGGATGAAGCTGTCGCCAACCTTAACCTTGCCCTCGAAATACGCAGGGATTACCCGGAAGCCCTGGTCAATCTGGCAGCGGTGCTGCATAAACAGGGAGATATTCAAGCGGCCATTGCCCATTTTCAACGGGCATTACAACTCAGGCCCAATCATCCCGAAACCCTGTCCAACCTGGGCAATGCCTGCCAGGATTTGAAACGGCTGGATGAGGCCGTGGCTCTTTATCGGCAAGCACTCGACATCAAGCCCAATTTTCCAGAAGCCTGGTCCAACCTAGGCAATGCCCTGCGCTTTCAGGGCAAGCTTGACCAAGCCATTGCCTGTTATCAGAAGGCGTTGACCCTCAAACCGGAACATTTTGAGGCCTATTCCAATCTGGGGGTCGCTTACATGGAGCTGGGGCGGTTTGCCGAGGCGATTGCGGCCTGTCGAGCAGCGCAGCACTACCAACCCGACTTTGCCGAGGCCTGGTTTAATGAAAGTTTGGTGCGGTTATTGACGGGTGATTTCAAGGGGGGGTGGCCTGGTTATGAGTGGCGTTGGCGTATGCCGCATTTTGGCGGGCATGGGTATGACCAGTCCCAATGGGATGGTTCTCCTCTGGAGGGGCAGTCCATCGTGTTACATTGCGAACAGGGGTTTGGCGACAGTATCCAGTACATTCGCTTTGCCCCCATGGTCAAAGCGGCCGGGGGGGTGGTGACGGTGGTGTGTCCACGCTCCTTGGGAAGATTGTTTACCAGTGCTCAGGGCATGGATCGTTTGGTAATTCAAACCGAAAAATTGGGGCCTGTGGATTTGCAGATTCCGTTACAAAGTTTACCGTTGGTATTGGGAGTCACAGTGGAAACCATTCCCAGTCGTCCCTCCTATCTGGCAGCGGATTCCGTGGCGGTTGCAACCTGGCAGCGGTATCTAGAGGGGGTTGACGGATTGAAGGTTGGCGTGGCTTGGCGTGGCAACAGTCAACATAAAAACGATCACAATCGTTCCATGGATCCGAAATTATTTGCCCGCATATTAAATGTTCCCGGTTGTTGTTTTTTCAATCTGCAAAAAGGGGCGGACCGGAGTGAACTGGATTTGCTTGCCGGTTCGGGGAGGTTAATTGACCATTCGGACAAGTTGACTGATTTTGCCGAGACGGCTGCGTTGATGGCTCATTTGGATCTGGTATTGGCGGTGGACACGTCGGTGATTCATTTGGCTGGAAGTTTGGGGTGTCCTGCCTGGGTGCTTTTACCTTTCAGTCCGGATTGGCGTTGGCTCCTTGGCCGTGAAGACAGCCCTTGGTATCCCGGTCTGCGTCTGTTTCGCCAACCCGCGCATGGTGATTGGATGGGTGTGGTGGCACAAGTAACCCACCGGTTGGAGCAAGTGGTTGCGGGAAAATCTTCCATTTTGTGGCCTGTCCGAGGGTAACCATTCAGTTCCCCCCTCCTTTTTTTTTAGGTTGAAACTATTGCGGGGGTCCGGGGGGGATCATCCCCCCCGGCGGAGGTTTGGAGGCAGCAGCCCACAAGGTTTTTCTTTTGACTTTGATTTTGACTTTGATTTTACTTCCCCCCCAAGGGGGGTCTAGGGGCGCAGCCCCAGGGTTTTGGTTTTGATTCTTTTGCCTGACGGGTATAATGTCCTTATTATCAAGATGCTGTGACAAAATAAAAAATCAGGTGTAAGAAAAACAAAATCTTGGGGCTGCGCCCCTGACCCCCCTTGGGGGGCAGGAAAATCAAAATCAAAATCAAAGTCAAAAGAAAAACCTTGGTGGGCTGCCGCCTCCAAACCTCCGCCGGGGGGAGAACCTCCCCCCGGACCCCCGCAATACTTTTAAAGAAGAATAAAGACGGAGGGACAGAACGGTTACGTCCGAGGACGTCAAAATTGAGGCGAGAAAATTTTCCGGGGAAAAAACACCATGGAAAATAATTATGGCTTGATAAAACAGAATAAACGGAGTACCTCTGATAGAGAGGCAGTGCGGGCGGTTGCGTGGTTCGGTTACTTTCCAGCAAACTTCTTTCAGACTTCCTTGAACAAACGTGCTCTGGAATCGACGGACTGGGCTTTGCGCTTCGCACTGCGTCGTGCCTGACGGGTTCTTGTCAAGCATCCCCCAGGGCAATTCCCAAACTCTCGGCGCATCGACTGAGGGTATCGAGTGCCCCATCGAAGTCATATTGGGCTACTTGACGCTCCATCTTGTCCATCCACTCTCCCATCGCCTCCGAAACCAGGCCATTTCGCAAAGATGCAAGGGTCTGTTCCACTGCGGCATCGTAAAAGGCCAACTGTCTGGCCGCTTGCATCAATAATTCCCGACGCCGAGCGGCAACTTCGGGTGTCTCTTTCATGATGTGGGCAATAGCCATCTCCTTATGGCTTTTGGCCAAGGCTTCACGGATAGCCTCGATGGTGACACGAACCTTGTCAGAGATCAGGTCCAACAAATGACGCGCGTGGGCTGAATAACTCTCTGTTTGCAGGGCCTCTTCCAATTCCTTGGCACCCTCGCTGAGTTCAACCGCTCCGATGGTCGCTGAAACTCCCTTCAATGTGTGAACCAGTCGTCGTGCCGTCCCCTGGTCGCCCTGAATCAATGCGTTTTGGATGGCGTCGCAAATGCCCTGTTGGTTGTCGCAAAATTTGGCCAGCAATCCCAGGTAGCTACCCACATTTCCGCCCATGCGGCGCAACCCGCTCTGCATGTCCATGCCCGCGATTTCCGGAAGCCTGGATTCCTGACCGCGATCCCCCTTTGGAAAAAAATCCATTTTTATCGGCATGGGTTGCGGTACCGCAGGCTTGATCCAGCGAATCAGCTTGGAAAACAATTCACCCGGATCCACCGGCTTGGAAATATGCTCCTGCATTCCCGCTTCCAGGCACTCCTCCCGGTCACCAGACATGGCATTGGCCGTCATGGCCAACACTGGGAGGGATCTAAACCGAGCATCTTTGCGAATCTCTCGGGTTGCGGTGATTCCGTCCATCACTGGCATCTGCACATCCATCAACACCCCATCAAGAGCCTCCCTGGCAACCATATCCAACGCCACCCGACCGTTTTCCGCGATCAAAACCGTAATGTTGGCCTGCTCCAGCAACTCCTTGGCAACCTGCCGGTTGATTTCATTGTCTTCCACCAACAAGATCCGAGCACCAGACAAAATGGCCCCAAAATCCCGATAACTGCCATAGGTCGAGGTGTGGGTTCCACCTCCCGGCTTGGACTTGCCAAAAACTTCCATGACAGTGTCAAAGAGAACATTCTGTTGAATGGGCTTGACCAGAATGCCGTCCACACACGCATTCGCCAGGGCACGCTTGACGACATCATCACTGCCATAGGCCGTGGCCATGAGCAACACCGGAGGATGAAGCAAACCCAGGTCCGCACGTATTTTCTTCGCGGCGTTGATACCATCCAGGTCCGGCATCATGTAATCCATGACCACCAGGGCAAACGGGTCTGGTCCCTTGTCGGCCTTCTGGATACGTTCCAAAGCCGCCAATCCACTTTCAACTTCGGTGACCCGAAAAGAAAACGACCTGAGATACTCGGAAAGAATATTGCGGGCACTTTCGTTGTCATCGGCCACCAATACGTTCATTCCCCTGATTTCGCTGCCCGCTTGTAACCGACTCTCCTTCGCCTGGGCGGAAATTCCCAGACGGACATCACACAAAAAGCGGGATCCCACATTAAGCTCACTTTCCACCCGAATGTTTCCATCCATCAATTCGATCAGGCGGCGACTGATGGCCAACCCAAGCCCCGTACCTCCATATTTTCGCGTCGTCGATGAATCGGCCTGGTGGAAAGGACGAAACAATCGCTCCTGCTGTTGCAAGGTCATCCCAACGCCGGTGTCGCTCACCACAAACCGCAGTCGAACCTGGTGTTCCCTTTTTTCGATCACTTCCGTATGAACGACAACCTTTCCCGCCTCGGTAAACTTGATGGCATTGTTGACCAGATTGATCAATACCTGCCCCAATCGCAACGGATCCCCCACCAGACTGGGGGGAATGTCGGCCGCAGTATCGAGAATGAATTCAAGGTTTTTCTCCTGCGCTTTCAGAGACATTACCGCAGCCATGTTTCCCAACACCTCTTCCAGGGTGAAATCGATGGCCTCCATATCCAGGCGGCCCGCTTCAATCTTGGAAAAATCAAGGATGTCGTTGATGATCCGCAGCAACGATGTGGCCGAATTGTAAACCTTCTGGATGTAATCTTTTTGTCTGGGAGCCAAAGGGGTTTGCAGGCACAAATGGGACAAACCGATGACGGCATTCATGGGGGTACGTATTTCGTGGCTCATGTTGGCCAAAAATTCACTTTTGGCCCGTGCCGCCGCTTCCGCTTCGGCAGTGGCAATTTTCAGCGAAGTGATGTCCGAATACACCACCACGCTGCTGCCATCCATCATCTGACTTTCCGATATTCGTATCCAACGATTGCCGCTGAATTCCTCTTCAAAGGTTTGAATCAACCGATCGGTATGTTTGACCCGGTCGTTGAGCAGGGGATCCCGATATTCGGTCGATTTGGTGATTTGTCCCCGTTCCACCGCCGCCCGGAGAATTTCATCGTAGGTGGTACCAGCAATGATCAGGTCGGCCACCTTGTCGTGCAGTTCGTGAAAGGCATTGTTCCATATTTCCAAGCGATTATTGCCGTCAAAAATGGCAAACCCATCCCGAATCGATTCCAGGGACATCATCAACAGCATGTCACTTTTTTCTCTACGATTTTCGGCCTCTCTTGCCCTTCTTTCATTCTCTTTTTGTTTGGTGATGTCACGGGACACCCCCACAAAACGGATAATTTTCCCCTCTTTATCAACAATGGAAGAAATAGTGGCCCCGGACCAATAAAGGGTGCCATCCTTCCTTCTATTGTGAAATTCGCCGCGCCATACCTGTCCCGATTGGATGGTGCTCCATAGATTTTTATATTTTTCCGGGTCAAGACCCGATTTAAGTATCCTTGGGTTTTTCCCAAGAACTTCCCTGGCACCATATCCCGTTATTTCCATGAACTGGGGATTGACATATTCAATATTGCCATTAAGATCTGTGATAATGATGGCGTTAGGATTGTTTTCGACAACGCTCGAAAGTTTGAGGAGTTCCGTTTCTTTTTCTTTCTCCCGTGTCAGATCACGAATGATGCCGGTAAATAAAAGTTCCTCATTGACCTTCAACTGGCTGACCGTCAAAAAAATGGGAAAAACGGTTCCATCCTTGCGCACCCCTTCCACCTCACGCCCGTTGTCAATAAGTTTTCCGGTGCCTGTTTTGATATATTGGCGGATATAATCGTCATGTTTGCTGCGATAAGGTTCGGGCATCAATAGCTTGACGTTCAATCCAATGACTTCGTCAGCGGCATAACCAAACAATCTTGAGGCCGCCAGATTGAAGGATTCAATGATCCCGGAATAGTTGATGGTGATGATACCCTCGCCGGCGTTGTCGAGTACCAGGCGCATCCGCCCTTCCTGTTCCCGCAAACATCCTTCGATTTCCTTGCGCTGGGTAATGTCCTCGTAAACACCCAGAATTCCAAGAAGTTCTCCGTCCAACCCCGGTAGAGGAATTTTACTGGTCCGCAGCCACAATTCCCTTCCAGACTGGGTCGTTCGCATGGTTTCAATATTTAACTTGGCCTTGCCCGAGGAAAGGACGTTATAATCATCCAGGCGATAGTTCCCGGCGTGTTCGCGCCAGGGCATGTCAGCATCGGTTTTTCCAAGGATTTCTCCTGTGGATTGGAAACCCGAATCGAGGGCAAACCGTTGGTTGCATCCCAAATAACACCCATGTATATCTTTCCAGAAGACGCGTACCGGAATGGTATCCAATACCAGTTTCAACATGGTAGCCTGTCGTCGGGACTCCTGTTCAACCTCTTCGTTACGATGCGTTAACAGATTTGTTCTGACAATCATTCCCCCAATAAAAAGCAACCCCAATACGCCAAAGGCAAGACCCATAATCAGTGCGGTCAGTAGAAATAAAACATCCATCTCTTCCCAGTGAATATTTTTGGTAATATTCAAATGGAATGATTGCCATGGGGTTGAAAAAAATTGTTGGCGTGTATCCAGTCTGGAAAAAACAATTTTGCCATGGCTGTCCGAAGAGTCCAATCGATGAAAAATTTTCTGGTGTCCAATGGTCCGTTCCGGGGGGATAGGGACGGTTTCCAGAGACAGGCTGATATCCAATTCCGGGGAGATGTTTGCCGTTATCAGATCTTCTGTTGACAGCAGCAGTGCCATGACGCCGGAGAACTGTAATTTTCGTTCCTCATAGGTTGTAGGTTCTTTACGCCCAGAGTAGACAGCCTGTACAAGCAGCATGTTTTTTGCTTCGGGGAAAAGATTGAAATTAGGTAAAAAAATAGGAAAACCACTGACCAATGAACGCTCGATTGTGGCTTCAATGTCGGGATGAGAAAAAAAATCCAGCCCCAAGAGTTCACTGTTTTTTGTGGTGAATGGTTCAATATACTCGATGGGTAGATGAACCTTTTCCTCGGAGTGCTTGGCCATCCATGGACCTTGCATATCCTTTTCCTGGGCCTGTGCAAACCCCAGTTCCGTCATTTTCTGGTTGAAAGCGGGCAAATCCTTGCTGAACAGCAGGGGCATGTAGAGGGTGACCCGCAAAATGGAACGGCGTGCGAGCAACGCTTTGGAAAAAATTTTAAAATCATCCCGCGTCACCTGCCCTGTAATCTGCGTCAGCAGTGCCAAATCCTGGACATGCTGAATCCCGGACGCCAGACTCCCGGAAAGATTTTGCACCAACAACTCGTTTTCTCTGGACAGCAATTTGCGATTTTGGCCTAAAGAATGATCCCAGGCGATATACAACGGCAAAAAAGTGCAGAAAAATCCGGCAAT
>Ga0206226_1000038_pt1 | contig 10810 bp, 6 predicted proteins | sample MancosC3_FD_155478 | JGI IMG/M metagenome (GOLD analysis project Ga0206226, IMG submission 155478) | Subsurface sediment microbial communities from Mancos shale, Colorado, United States - Mancos C3 | ecosystem: Environmental > Terrestrial > Deep subsurface > Rock core/Sediment | place: USA...
ATGAGTTCCCACAGCAGACCGATGATGCGTCCATGGTCTCCCTTTGGATCTTCTTTGGCTGTTTTGCTATGGTAGAATGTGTTTAACTCGTTGGAATTTCCCGCAGTTACGCTGCTGGTGGAGCCGCTGGTCTGATCATAGTTAAGCACAAAGTAATGACCCAGGTTGCTGGGATCCATGGTAAAGGCCACACCGCACAGGCGAATGTTTTCCAACATGGGTTGGATAAAGATTTCATCTTGATCATTGGGCGGATCGAAGGAGGCGGCAACACGCTCGATGGCCTGGATCATCTCCTGTCGCCCGTAGACGCCTGCCACCGAAAGATAGTGTCCCGCTTGGGATTTTGTGGCGTTGTCCTCGTTTAAGGCACTGCTGCGCACGATGCAGGTTTGGTTCTTCCAGGCAGGTTCTTCTATACGGTCGATGACCCCCTGGCGGTTCAGGTTCCAGTCGTTGAGGGAGAACCGAATCTGGGGAAGAATACGGGCCTGTTTGACCCGATTGGCCAGAAGTTCCAAGGTACGGGCTTTGGTACTGAAGTTCATGGCGATTCCTTCCAATGGTGGATAGGTCCATGGATCTGTATGGAACGGGTCTCGGCAAAGGTGTGATGGATCAATGCCGCCAACTGTTGCGGGGGGACGCTGCCATCGTTATCAAGTACCATGTGTGGTGATGGCGGTTCCTGGAAGGGCAGATCCATACCCAACACATTTTTCAATTTGCCGTCCCTGGCGCGGCTATAGATGCCTTTGGAATCCCTTTGCACCAGAGTTGATAAGGGGACGCGCAGGTAAATTTCGTGGTAGTAGGCAATATTTTCCCGATTCCAGGACCAGATGTCGGCAAAAAGCGACATGGTGGCGCACACGACCCAATGTCCTTGAAGGGCAAGTTCCTGGCACAAGCGTGCATAGCAAAATGCCAGACGTAACCTGTCGTCCAGGCTGTGGCCGCTGTCGTTGGCAAGGATCGCCCGGAGCACATCACCATCAAGAAAAACCACATTGTTGCGTGATTGACGCAATTGCTGAACCAGATGCCATGCAATGGTACTCTTTCCCGATCCGGACAGGCCGGTGATCCAAAAGACCCGGCCCGGAAGGTCGGAAGATCCTTCAAAAATGTTGGGGGAGTTCTGGATGTGCGTCATATCTTTAAATTTCGGGAATAAGTTGAACCTGATGCCCTGCGGGCACAAAGTCAAAACCAAAACCTTGGGGCGCTGCCCCAAACCCCGCCGGGGGGGATGATCCCCCCCGGACCCCCGCAAAAATTTTTGCCAAACTTTATCTCTTCTAGCTTAAACGCAATGGACATGCCAAAAAGTGGAAATCATGTGGAAAATGTGAATCGCCTCCTGCCCCCCCTGCGGGAAGACCTGGCTATCGTTGCCGGCCCTGCCGATTCCCTGGATGGCCGTCCCACATGGATCATCCATGATGCCGTCCGGCATCGATTTTATCGCATCGGTGCGCGTGAATTGCGTATCCTGGACGCCTGGGATGGGGGCGTGTCGGTGCAAACACTCCAACGCCGTCTCCATGGCGAGGATGACAAACGGTCTTCCAACGTTGAGATCGGGGAAATTGTCGCGATGGTCGCTTTCCTCGAACAAAACCAATTGACACAATCCTTGAAAATTTCTTCCGCGCTTGCACGCAAACGGGGTTGGTTGCAAAACCTTCTGACCTATTATCTTTTTTTTCGAATTCCATTGTGTACCCCCGATTCCTTTTTGCAGCGATTGTTGCCTTGGACCCGGTTTTTTTATTCTTCATGGTCGGTATCGCTGCATTGGCTGCTGTTTTTGATCGTCTGGTTTATGACCATGCGCCAGTGGGATCGTTTTGTCGGTACCGTTCCGGAAGTTTTTGATACCCGTGGGGCTGTTTATTTGACTTTGGCGATGTTGTTGGCCCAGGTGGTCCACGAGTTGGGTCATGCCCTGATGGCAAAACGTTTTGGCGTTAAAGTCCCCACCATGGGGGTGGCTTTTCTGGTCATGTGGCCGGTGTTGTATACCGAGTTGAGTGAAGTATGGAAACTTTCTTCACGACAGCAACGCCTGGCCATCGCCAAGGCGGGCATCAAGGCGGAGCTGGGGCTGGCGGTATGGGCGACATTGTTGTGGAATCTGTGGCCCGATGGTGAATTTCGGGAAGCCCTGTTTTTTCTGGCCTCTACCACCTGGATCATGACCCTGATGGTCAATGCCAGCCCCTTCATGCGGTTTGATGGTTATTTTATCTTGAGCGATGGGCTGAACATTCCCAATCTTCATGCCCGCGCCTTTGCCATGGGGCAATGGTGGCTGCGCCAGCGATTGTTGGGGGTCACCCTTCCGCCCCCCGAACCCTGGCGGAGGGGTATGCGCAGGTTTTTAATATTTTTTGCTATGGCTACCTGGATTTATCGACTGTCCCTTTTTGTGACCATTGCCCTGATGGTTTACCACTTTTTTTTTAAACTTTTAGGCTTGTTTTTGTTGATTTTTGAATTGGCCTGGTTTGTTGTGCGCCCGATTTTCAACGAACTGAGGGGGTGGGGGACCATCATGAAGGGGCAATCCTGGGGGGCGATGGTCCCAAGGTTGGCGGGGTGGTTGCTGGCGGCGATGGTCATGGTGTTTTATCCCTGGCCCGTGACCGTGGAAATGGCCGCCATCCTGAGACCCGAACGTTTGCTACAGGTGTATCCACCCCAGGAGGGGAGGGTGGCGGAGGTACGCATCCAACCCGGAAGCGAGGTCAAACAGGGCGCGTTGATGTTGCGTCTGGTGGCCCCAGCCTTGGAGCTGCAATTGGAATTGAGCCAGGCAAAAACGACGGTTTTGCAACATCGCCTGGAATTGGGTTCCACCACCATGGAAAATTTGGAAAATCAAGCCAGCGTGACCCAACAACTGGCCCAGGAACTGGTTCGTCTTGAAGGGCTGAAACAGCAACACGACAAACTGGCCATGACCGCCCCGATGCTTGGACGGGTGGTGATGGTGATGGATCACCTTAGGGAAGGGGATTGGGTGGGGACCGGGCAGCCTTTGCTGCAACTGGCCTCTCCCAACTGGCAGGTCCATGGTTATGTGGGCGAGGCCGATTTGCAAAAAATCATCCCCGGCACAACGGGACGGTTTTATTCGCTGACGGTGGAATTGCCTATGGTGGAAGTCAAGCTTGACTCTTTGGCCATGGCCGATTCCAAGGAGGTTGACTTGCGGGAACTGGCCTCGGTTGACCAGGGGCCCATTCCGTCCAGGCGCACCCCCGATGGTCAGGTGCGGGCGGAGGTTCCCATCTACCGCTCGGTTTTATCCTTGGTGGGTGAGACCCCGGAGGGTTTGGACCGGGTGCATCAAGGGACGGTTTTGATTGTCGGAGGTAGAGAATCGGCGTGGCGCAGATTTTTTAAGTGGACGACGGCACTGTGGATCCGGGAAAGCAGTTTTTAATCGGGAGAAGGGTGACTTTCAGGCATCGTTATTGCATTTAACGGATGTTGACTGGTTGATTTCGGCCCGAAACGGGTGAAACTGTCAATGGTTCGACATCCTATCGACGCCCGGGGAAATGGATTGGGGCGTCGTGACTACTGAAGATGGAGGGTAACATGTCAGAAATGCAACAGGCGCATGGAACGGCTACGGCAGCGGTGCAAGAATTGGGGATTCCTGGTGAGGAATTGCGCGTTTATATTGAACGCATTGAGCGGTTGGAGGAGGAGAAGACGCAGCTTGGGCAGGACATTCGCGATCTTTACCTGGAAGCCAAGGGCAATGGTTTTGATCCCAAGGTGATGAAGGAAATCATCAAACTGCGCAAAAAAGATCCTGAAGAGATTGACGAGGAAGATGCCGTCCTGCACTTGTACAAACAAGCTTTGGGTATGACCACAACCGCACCAACGCTCCAATAGAGTCATTGTGGGGGTCCGCCCCGGTGGGGGTGTTGGGGCGGAGCCACCACGGTTTTAAACACAGGGCAATATTCTTAAAGTGTCCGTCATAGCTCAATTGATGACCCGCCTGAAGCAGTGTCCAGGCCCTCTTTTTTCCATCCAGGATTCCCGATCTGGGGAAATGGTGGCGTGTGACGGCCAGGATTTTTATCGCTGGACGTTGAGTTGGGCCAAGCGGTTGGAGTCTTGTCCCGACAAGGTGATCATGATTTTGGGACGCACCACACCGATGATGATGGCGGCGTGGTTCGGGTCTGTTTTGGCGGGACGGTTGCCTGCGTTCATTTCTTATCCCAGTCAAAAAATCACCGCCGAAGCTTATGGGGAAAAGCTGGCCAATTACAGGGCAAGGTTTCAAAGCGGGATCTTCGTTGGTGAAGAGGAAGACCGATCAATCTGGCCCTCGTTGCTGGTTCCAGATTTGGAAGAGCCGGCGGCACTACCCGATCCTGCGACCCTGCCCGGTTGGCAAGGATTTTCTACGGAACCTTTATTTTTACAATGTTCTTCGGGGACGACCGGTTTGCAAAAAGCGGTGGCCATCCGCGAGGATATGCTGACGCAGCAGGTGGAGCGTTACTGTCACGCACTTAAACTGGATCCCGTTACCGATTGTATCGTCAGTTGGCTGCCTCTGTACCATGACATGGGGTTGGTGGCCACTTTTCTGTTGCCATTGTTGACGGGTACCAGGGTGTATTATCTGGATCCTTTTCAATGGGCGGCTTCTCCCGGTCTGTTGCTGGAGACCATGGAGCGGTATCGGGGGACATTGACCTGGCTGCCCAACTTTGCCTTTTCCTTTTTGTGTAAAAATCCCGGACGCTACCAGTTGGGGCATGTGCGTGCTTTCATCAATTGTTCCGAGCCGGTGAGCATGGGCAGTTTTCAGCGTTTTATGGCGACTCATGGCGTTCGTCCGGATCAATTGGCGGTTTGTTATGCGTTGGCGGAGAATGTTTTTGCCGCGACCCAGGGTGAAATCGGCCAGCCGCCTGTTTGGCTTGGTGTGGAGGCGGCTGCGGTGCGCCGCAACCGGATTTCTTCCATGAAAATGGCCGTTTTGACGGATGGGGACGCTTCCCAGTTACCCGAATGGCATCCTGTTTTCAGTTGTGGGATCCCTTTGGAGGGAGTGGATGTTGAAGTTAGAACCAGGAATGGGGAGGATGTGGGGGAAATTTATTTGCGGGGGCCTTGTGCGGTTGCAGGTTATTATCAATCGTCCCCTTTGGCGGATAATGGTTGGTTTCCCACCGGCGATCTGGGGTTTGTGTACGAGGGGCAGCTTTATCTTTGCGGACGACAAAAAGATTTAATCATTCAGAACGGAAAAAATATTTATCCCCAGGATGTGGAGGCGGTGATTCAGGCCCACGGGGCGATTCATCCTGGTCGTGTGGCGGTGGTGGGGGAGATGGACCATGAGCTGGATACCCAACGCACCATGGCCTTGGTGGAGCCGGAAAAAAATCTTTCTCTGAGCCAGAGGGGGGACATCATCACCGATTTACAATCACGGTTGCATCACCACTTTGACATTAACGTCCAGGTGGCGTGGGTTCCCAGGGGATGGTTGCGTAAAACCTCCAGTGGCAAAATAGCCAGGGAGAGCAATCTGGAGCGATACAAAAAAAGTCAACAGGATCGGGTTCATTTGTGTGGCGATAGCCATGTGCGTATTTTTTGGACCAGTCCGACTTCGCATCACAATCGGTTCAAGGGCGTTCATGCGTATTGGTTGGGATTGCTCTGGTCAGGCAATTGGCAAAAGACCATCGCGTTTTTCAATGAACTTATAATTCAAAAAAATGTGCGTGATCCTTTGATTATCCAGGCGGGGGAACCGGAATGTCGCAGTATTTTTCCTTCCAGTTCCAGCCCGGAGGCACGTATCAGGCAGTCGGTGGCGGGTTATCGTGAATTTTTTCAATTTTTGAAAAAAAAATCGCCCACACGGCTTGCCTTCATGACGGGCATACCCACGGCACCCATCAACGGCGACAACGGCGACCGGCAATGGCCTGTGTGTGGATCACCCCAGGAACGCTATTGTTATCAGCGGCAATTTTATGCCGCCATGCAGGAATTATGTACCGAACTTTCCGTTCATTTTATTGATGTATGCACACCGCTGCTGGGAGCGGATGGTTTTATTTCGCCGGATTGTCTGGTGGATGGAACCCATTTGGATTTTTCATGGATTCATGTGTATGTGGAAGCGTTGGAAAAAAGTTTTGGAGTCATCCATCTGGAAAGCAACGATTTCCCCCCTGAGTGCAGCCTTTGGGATGGAAGTTTTGAGCATTTTTCCCGGTTGGTGCAGAGAAAGGTGCGCGACCATGTTCCTTTGATAGACGATCTTCCCTGGGATCGGATGATTTCTTCATCGCTTTTGGATTCCTTGGCGATTGTGGAGCTGGTGGCCATGCTGAATCAGGTCTGTGGTTTAAAGATTGAACCAAGGATGATTTCCAGGAATGATTTTGAATCCATTGAAGGGATTTACCAAAAATTTGTTCTGTGTAAAAAAAGTTGAAACTATTACGGGGGTTAAGGGGGGGATGATCCCCCCTTGATCGCAACAAAAATCTTTGCCAAACCTTGTTTTTCCGATACATGAACATGGTTGGCACGTCCCTTGATTGGTAAGCAGATAGAATTTCTCAGTCCTAGGAGACAGCCATGTTGAATTGTTTGGAAAAGCAACCCCATGCCTCAATTAACCGGGCAGAAATGCCATCGCGCTTCATTGGAATTTTGACACCCTCTGAATTCAGCGAAATGGTGGAATACGGCTTTATCCGCGCAACTCCCGAAAATATTGACAATCCCTTTGAAACTTTGACCGAACGATTCACGCCAAGAATCCATCGCGGTCGCCTTTGTGATGCCCTGAACACACGCGGATGCTATGACCAACCCACTTTTATTCGACTGGGGAAAAAACTTCCGGTACTGGAATCTGCGGAATTTTTGCGCAGTGGCTCGAAACATCCTGACCCTGTTCGTTGTTCCCCGATCTGAATGAACGGTGTAAGTGACACCACCGCAGCCTGATAAAAAATTATTGCGAAGGTTGGGGGGGAATTATCCCCCCCGGCGAGGGTTTGGAGGCGGCAGTATGTCTGGAGCACAAAAACCGTGCTGGTGATCGATGATCCCCCATCCCCCGTTCTGTCACGCCAACATGATATGCCCTTTGGTGCTATCCCCCTGGCGACAGGAGGCCATACGCGCTTCAACCTTTGGGCACCTCAAGCCCGCTCGGTCCATCTGTGTCGTCCCCACAACTCTCCCGACACCCCTCCTCAACCCCTTTGCCGTCAGGATGAAGGCTGGTTTTCCCTGGAAACCCATGCCCCCGCCGGAACACGTTATCACTATCTCATCGACGAAACACATGCCGTTCCCGATCCCGCCTCTCGTCATCAACCCCATCATGTCCATGCCGACAGTCAAGTCGTCGATCCCAAAGCTTTTCCATGGCAGGATGGTACCTGGCATGGACGCCCCTGGGCCGAGGCCATCATCCAGGAGCTGCACGTAGGCACTTTCAGTCCCGAAGGGACTTTTGACGGTGTGACCCGAAAACTGGATTATTTGGCCGACCTTGGCATTACCGCCCTGGAACTCATGCCGTTGGCCGATTTTCCGGGACGCTTCGGTTGGGGTTACGATGGGGTCTCTTTTTTTGCCCCCTGCGCTCGTTATGGTCATCCCGACACTTTAAAAAACATGATACAACAAGCCCATGCACGCGGCATGATGGTCTTGCTGGACGTGGTGTACAACCATTTTGGTCCCGAGGGCAATTATCTTCACCTTTACGCCCCCCTTTTTTTCCAACGCAACCGGCATACTCCCTGGGGCCAAGCCATCAATTTTGACGGTCGTGGGAGTCGCTGGGTTCGACGCTTTTTCATTGAAAACGCCCTTTACTGGTTGGAGGAATTTCATTTTGATGGTTTGCGTCTGGATGCCGTCCAGGCCATCATCGACCATTCCCCAACCCACTTTTTGGATGAATTGCACGAAACCGTGGCGTCGGGACCAGGAAAACAACGCCATGTGCATTTGATTTTGGAAAATGGCGACAATGCCACCCGGTTTTTGCAAGCAGACCCCAACGCAAAATATCCAGGCGGTCGCTGCCAATGGAACGATGATTTTCATCATGGCTGCCACGTATTGGCAACCTCTGAACAAGACGGATATTACCGTGATTTCCACACCGACCCCCTGGCCCATCTGGGACGATGTTTGCAGTCTGGTTTTTCCTTTCAGGGAGAATTTTCCGACTATTTTGGAAAGAAACGCGGCTCTCCCAGCCAGCATTTGCCTCCTGAGAGTTTTGTCACGTTTCTGCAAAACCACGACCAGACCGGCAACCGCCCCATGGGGGAGCGTTTGCACTCTTTGGCGACGTCAGATGCGATGCGGGCTATGGCCGCCTTGCTGCTCCTGGCTCCCCAACCGCCTATGCTTTTCATGGGACAGGAATGGGGCAGCATTCGGCCATTCTATTTTTTTTCCGATTTGCAACCGCAATTGCATTCGTCCATTGTCTCCGGGCGCAGTCGTGAGTTTGTCCATTTTTTTCGCCTTTCCAAAACCGACCCGCTCCCTGCCTTTCCCAATCCTACCAAAGAAAAAACCTTTCTGGATTCCAAACTGGATTGGGCCGAAGCGGAGCTGCCGCAACATCAGGAATGGCTGTTATTGCACAAACATTTGCTTGCCCTGAGAAAGAAAAATATCTTGCCGCGTCTTGGTCAATTATTGCAGCACCGGACGCAAGCGATTCGATCCCTTTCGGGACAACTCCATGTCCAATGGTTTTTTCAAAACGGCGAGGTTTTGCATCTTTACGCCCATCTTTCGCCAACGCCCCAATCTTTGGACTACCCCAAAGGACGCCTTATTTTTGCCACTTCAGGACTTGGCACCGCCCCCCAGGCTTGGTTTACAGGTTGGTTTATTGAGGAAAATTATTCCTGAGGTATCGGAAAAACAAGGTTTGGCAAAAATTATTGCGGGGGTCCGGGGGGGATCATCCCCCCCGGCGGGGTTTGGGGCAGCGCCCCAAGGTTTTGGTTTTTGCCCGAAGGGCATGATGTTTTTGAGGTATTTTGTTACATCATCAATTTTCCTGGTCCAGGCTCACCCGGATCGATGAGGGAGAGGATGGAGCCTTCGTTGTACAGGCGCATTTGGTAGTGTACCACCCCTCCGATGACCCGTTTGACGTAGTTGCGGGTTTCGTCGAAGGGAATGTTTTCTATGAAAGTGAGAGCCGATTCGACACGGCGACGCCCGCTCCAGCTTTTTCCACGTCCAGGTCCGGCGTTGTAACCGCACAACGCCAACACCAAGTCCCCATCAAACGCCTTCAGCATGCGCTTCATGTACGATTGGCCCAACGCTAGGTTGTAGGCGGGGTCTTGCAGTCGGCTTGGGTTGGAGGGGGGAAATTGGTTTCTTTTGGCCTCTTCTGCGGCGGTGGTCGGCATGAGCTGCAACAATCCGAGGGCACGGGCACTCGAAAGGGCACGCGGAAAAAACACGCTCTCCTGCCGGGCGATGCCCCAAATCAACGCAGGATCCAATTGCCACCCCGAACCTGGTTTCCAATGGGGGAGGGGATAGAGACCACTCCAATGGTATTGGCTGCCCTTTATTTCCTGCGCCAGCTTGACGGCGTGGTCGTAAGCCCCGGTATTGAGTGCCAGACATAAGCGTTCTTCAGAGCCTAAATGATGGCGTTGGCCAAGATTTTCAATTTCAAGGCCATTGTAAAAATTGCGCCCCACATCGCGCAGGTTGTACATCCTTTGCAGATCTCCCTGCATGCGGGGGTCTTTAATGGCACTGCAATTGAGCGGGGGATCTTTCAGTGCCGACAGTCGGCCATCACGGGTTTCCAGGGCGAGCAAACCATAAAAACTATCGGGAGATTGGGCTGCCTGGTTGATCCACATTCGTTTGGCTTCACTGGATGTGGACAGTGTTGCCGCCCACCAAGCTCCCTGGGCACGGCGGTGGTCCTTTTTGGCCTCTTTTCCGAGCAGCTTGAACAGTTCCAGGGCGCGTTTGTCGTTCTTCAAACGATGGGCACTCCAGGCGGCAAGCCACAGAGAATCCTCCAGTTCGGCCCCTTTTTCGTGAACGTTAAGGTTCAACAGCTCAAAAGCATCCTGAAGTCGATTTTCGTTATAAAAAACCCGGCCCAAACGGTAACGCAACGCGCAACGGTCATCGGAACTCAAATACCGACCTTCCGGTCCCAATAGCATTTTGTGAACTTTGGACAAGGATCCATTGTTCCTGAGCCATTCCAAACGGGCGTACCATATTTCGGGGCTGTTGGCGTCTTTTTTTGTCAGCTGGGAATGGTATTTGGCAAATTGTTTGGTGTTTCCCGTGGTGGCCGCATCCAGGGCCAGAAAATAATCACGGCGATCTTTGGGGAAATTTTCAAGAAAGTGGACCAGAATTTTGGAATTGCCTTTGAGGATCAGATTACGGGCACGCTTTTCCCGATCCGCCGTTGTGAGTCGTTGTTCAAACGGAGCCATTTTTTTCATCAGATCATCAGGCAGGGACACCCCTTCCAGGTAGAGATTCAGCCACAGGGGTTGGGCCTCGGCGAATCTTTTGTTGGCCAGAAGCAGTTGAACATAATAGGCTCGCGCCGCTTTGGTTACCGGGGGATGGCGATCATACCAAGCTAATGCCTCACTTTCGGTTGCCGAATGGGCAATTCGAACTTCGACCATTTTTTCCAGGCGTTTTTTGTGTGCATGGTCGGGCCAGCGTTTGAGAAAATTCAGCAGACGCGGCAAGGTTG
>Ga0206226_1000039_pt1 | contig 10733 bp, 9 predicted proteins | sample MancosC3_FD_155478 | JGI IMG/M metagenome (GOLD analysis project Ga0206226, IMG submission 155478) | Subsurface sediment microbial communities from Mancos shale, Colorado, United States - Mancos C3 | ecosystem: Environmental > Terrestrial > Deep subsurface > Rock core/Sediment | place: USA...
CGCGATAGAGGTCGGGCATGTCAATTCGACCGTCTTTGCGGGTCACAAAAATTCCGAGGCGTTCCAGATCCTTTCGAACACCGTCCCAGCTTTCAACATGCTGAGGGGGCAAGTGATCTGATGGAATGCTGCTTGGCCCATGAGGAAAGATGCTTTCCCAAGCGTGATAGACCGTTTCGTAATCGCAAGGGACGTTTTTCCCTCTGAGTGCTTCCATGACCTTTGGCACCCAAGGATCATCTTCCGCCACCTGGTCAACGCGGATTTTGGACGCCTTCTGGATACCACGCTTGAGACTTTCATAATGAAGTGCCAAAGGATAATCGGCGTAACGCTGAACGCTGTCTTCCGCAGCACCAGAGATAGCCGCAAGGAAAGAACGTGGCGAAGTCCAACCATGACCATCTGCCAGATGACTGACACTCCACACATAGGGCACACCTCGGCGAGCATCTTTGCCCATCTTGTCCCCGGCGAGTGCCTCAAATAAACGACGCTGGTATGGTGCCTCTGAAGTTAATGCTGACGGCAAGAACCAAACAGAGTTTTCAGGACGTAATGCGTTACTGGGAGGCAGAATGGACGTCACTACCGAACGCAGGCAGTTCCCATGCGGATCCGTAGTATTGATGAGGCGCTTCCACAGCATGGCGTGCAAATCATGTCGCTCCCAGGTAAGCTCGGCCTGTGTAGCCAAGATTTTTGAAGCATCAACGAACGAAGTGACCGTCCGCTCCATTTGATCTGGACGCAAGAAGATTTTGGCACGTAGTCGAGAAAAATCACGTAACCACAAGGATATTTTCAGCAGATCCCGCACGATATGATTCATCGTGTTCCAGTTTTGACTCGTGCGATCAAGGGCATCGAAAATGATGAGACCAAACTGATTATCGTTGGCCAGTCGCGCATTGGCGGTCTCGGCAATCTGCGCGACTGGTTCAGGATTCTGTGTCACCCACTGCACGGTGGCACTCCAGGAGTCTGTTGGAACCTCTTTTCCTGTTATTTCTGCCAACCACCGCAGCATCACTGCACGCCAGACGTCATAAGGTTCGTGCCCACTGTCAAGAAGGATCTTGAGGGTCTCCCGGTTGGGATAGGTCTTAATGCTCGATTTAGCAGCATGGCCGATATAAATTGTTGTGTGAGCCAGTTCTTGTACAGACTCACCAATCTGATGGCGTAGCACGTCATCGCTTAAGGCTGCCGTCCAGAACGACTTGCCGACTCCGCGTGCGCCTACCACGAGTACAGCTTCACGAGCGAGTGCTTTGCGATGAGCAAGAGGAATGCAGAGCGTGCCAGGGTGAGGGATTTCGCCCGTGTTGTCCAACTCAAACGGTGCCTCAAGGATGGCCTGTCGAATAGACTGAGGATTCGTCATGTCTGGTTCTCCTGTACCAGGGCGCGGTCCAGAAAATCAAGAAGCCCTCCATAAATCGCCCTCACTTCGTTCTCATCCACCTGTAGCATACGTTGCTGAAGGCTCAGCAAACCATACCAGCCACGGTTCCAGCGGATCGGTAAAGGAGCATGAGGGGCGTTATCGTCTACTCCTTCAAAGCTCCAGTCGCTGATTGCGCCCGGCTCGACTACGTCGTAGGTATCCTCGAATAACTGGTAGGAATCCGCTCGAATCGCTGCCAGGTATTCTAACCTGCGTTCGTCATCCGGAACGAGTCCGGCAACCAACTGCAGGCGATTGCGTATTTCAGTGATGACTCCACGCTGCTGCCAATGTGAGAACAGCGCACGGTAACCTGTCCAGGTTTGCTGGCCCTGAATTGCAAACATCAAAACTGTGTGCGCACCCAAATCGGTCACGCAGGCGGCTGCCACCTCGTCAATGCCTGCGCGAGAATCGATCAGGATTACGTCCGGGCGAATTAGCGATTCAAGGTGATTTACCAAACGATTCAGGCGCAACGACCACGCTTCTGGATGCGTCCGACCGTTTGTCTTCGGCATCCACACCCGACCCAGCTTGGACACATATTCACCAGGATCACTGCCATGTGCCGGTACGAGATAAATTTGGCCCGCAGTCGACAGATCACTGGTCGCAAAAAGATCCTTAATCAGCGCATCGCCGTTGTCGACCAAGTCTTCCACCAGCCAGTCGGTGATGCCGTATTTGGGCTGCCGCTCAGACGGCAACAAGGCACTTGAAAGTCCTGGCGATTCCAGATCCAGATCCAAGACCAGCACGCTCTTTCCCTGCTTGGCCAACGCCCAAGAACTGGCTGCCAAAGCTGTTGATCGTCCTACGCCACCTTTGATGGAAAAAAACACGATGCGGGGGGCACCAGGAGAAACCTCTGCAATGGCTTCCCATTGCGATTCGCTTGCCAAACGGTCGATGACCCATACGTTATCGAATCCCGCCAAACCAAAAATCGCAGTACCTTGGGATGCATGCTCGCGCTCTGCCTCAAACAGGATGCCTGCATCCACCGGATAAGCGTGAGGTGTTATACGTTCAGCCAAGGATCGGTAGAGATCCTTGATTTGTTTGTGTTGCTCATTGCTTGCGGTAATGCTGTCCGACACGATGAAGCGCACCCGTCCGTTGAGGTCGCGATTGATTAGTAACCAGTCCAGTTGAGCGACCACTTCGGAATGGGCATTCAGCTCCTCGATGGCTATAGGCACGATTTGGTCGAAGGTGGTCATATCAGCCCCCCCCGCCGCGCTTGCTTGATCAGTCCGCAAACCATCTGTACACCTGCTTGATGGGATTGAGTCCGTGCCTGGTTGAAGTTGGACTGATGGGCATAGCGGTCGGAAACATCCCAATCATGGAACGGATTCTCGGCAGGCAATGCATATCCTGTTCCCTGAGGGTGGCCGGAGCGATAACTCTCGAAGCGTTCCCAGATGCCTTTAGCGTGCATCCTGTCTTCTCTGATTCTCGGGCTTCCCAACGAATTGACCTCCATGCCAAAAACCATCATCAAGCACTTCAGCCCGCACTCAGCCGCAATGCCATAGAGATGGTCCGCATTCGCCCAGCGAAGGGCTTGGTTTAGGAGTTCCGCATCATGCCTGTGTCGCTCGTGAGCATCCAAAAAATCAGCTTGCAGACACATAATAACCCCCCTGAAAAAAGCTCGTTTTGGCGGGATGCGTGGTGCGGGTAAAAACGGAGGACATCATGCCCTTCAGGCACAAAGAATCAAAGTCAAGATCAAAACCCTGGGGCTGCGCCCCTAGACCCCCCCTGGGGGGCAGTAAAATCAAAATCAAAATCAAAAGAAAAACCTTGGAGGTGCTGCCTTCAAACCTCCGCTGGGGGGAGAACCTCCCCCCAGACCCCCGCAATAATTTCTGCCAAACTTCGCTTTTACGAGAGGGTCGGCAAGGGGTTCAAGCCAGGGAGAGAGCCCGTAGGCTCTCTCCCGCGAATTGCAACCGGTCACAATCCGACGCAGGTCCTTGGCAGGAATCTTTGGGGAATGGCACCTGCACTGCAAGCCCATGCGATGGTACCCTTGGCATCGGTGCCCGTAAACACGATAGTGGCACCACTGTCGATAACACCCGTCTTGATCGTCTTCAAAACAATCGTCAGAACAGAGGAAGCGATGGACAGGGTGCTAACATAGGCACTCGTGTACTCACTCACTTGCGCCAAGCCAGCCGTCGTATTGTCGGCAGGCCACGATCCCTGCGTCGCAAAATACTCAGACACTTGCGACTTGGCTGCATCGGCCTTCGACAGGGGATCGGCCATTTTGGCACGGACGGTGTAGTCCTGGTAGGCCGGAACGGCAACCGCCGCCAGAATGCCGATGATCGCGATGACGATCATCAATTCGATGAGGGTGAAACCTTGTTGTTCATGTTGGTATTTCATTTTTCCTCTCCCAAATTAAGTAATGAGCCTTCTTGATGGATGATCGGGTGTGCTGACAGACAGGCGTTCGAACGTCATTCTGGTCTCCTTATCCTATATACAATTTCCAGACCAAGTCTTAGAGTCTGTAAAGACGCATGAAAAGGCAGGCCAGGAGCAACAAAAAAGACAAAAAATTTTACATATGTAAAAAAAATAGCGACCAATCCATTTTTATGTCAATTTTTCTACCAGGAGCTCGTAAAAAGTACCATGATCGACCAGATCCAGGATGCGATGACCGGCGTCTTTGAGAGACATCGGCACATTTTCCACAGGTTCGGCCCCTGCCATCCGCACCCTGAGACGAGAACCCATGGCCAGAGTTTCCATTCTGAGTTTGACACGGACGTAGGTCATGGGGCACGTGTCCCCGGTGATGTCGATTGTGTCTTCGTTGGCGCAAAAAGGGGTGTCTTTTCGACCATCTACGGACAGATCTTCTCTTCCGTTGTCCATGCACGCCGGGCAATGGGGTTGGTTTCCAGAGCGTCGCGCGTCATATTGGCCTTTTTGGGCATCAATACGCAACAGAAAATATGATTCCTGCCTGACAAAACCGTATAGTTCGGTTAACACTTTTCCCGATGTTATGGCGGCGATCCACCCAGGAATCAGGCGGTCAAGCGGTGGTGGCAGCGTTTGTGGTTGCACATCCGTGTCCAGGGGGGCGGCGGGGCAGAAACGGGTTGGCTGGGGGCCGGGTTTTAGCGACAGGATCCAACCGTAGCCTCCGGATTGCCAACAGGAGTGATAAAATTTGCCTCGGCTTCGGCAATAATGTCCAAGATGACCGCGGATGTCTGTTGCGCCCGAGGTATCCACCACCGTATCCCAGGAGTCGGCCCAATGTTGCAGGGGGGCGGGATTATGGGTCGCAGGCCCTTTGTACAGACGGGTGTGGCGGTTACCCGCGCGAACATGCCGTTGCATACCTTCAAACCAGGAAGGTGGTTCGTGGATCCCAGCGGCACTCCCCAGACGTCCGATGCCCGCACGCGACAGCATATCCAGGAGTATCCATGCCGTGGGGTTGTGGCCAATAACACCAACTCCGGCCCGCATGAGCCGTTGTTGTCCTGCACCCCCCACCTTGGACAACAAAATCTGGCGGGAATAACGCTCGGTCCAATCGTCGTGGATCATCAGGGATCCTGAAACTGGGGCAGGGAAAGATAACGGTCGGCGGAGTCGGGAAGGAGTACCAGTATCCGTTTGCCTTTGAAAGTTTTTTCTTCGCCAATTTTCAGGGCGGCAGCCAAAGCGGCCCCCGATGAAATACCACAGGCGATTCCTTCCATCTTCGCACATGACCGTGCGGTTTTGATGGCGAGCTTGTCACCGATTTGCACCACGCGATCAATTAGATCTCGGTCCAAGATTGAAGGTACGAAACCGGCACCGATCCCTTGGATGATGTGTGGTCCGGGCATGCCGCCGGAAAGGACCGGGGAATTTTCAGGTTCAACGGCAACGGCGATGAATCCGGGAATTTTTTCTTTCAATACCCGGGCAATACCCGTCAGGGATCCCCCGGTTCCGACCCCTGCGACAAGGACATCCAGTTGGCCATCTGTATCGGCGATGATTTCCATGGCAGTGGAGTTGGCGTGGGTATCTGGATTGACGGGATTGTCAAACTGGTTGGGCATGACGGAATTGGTTTCTTTGGCGAGCAGACGATGGGCCTCGTCGATGGCCCCTTTCATCCCTTCGTGGGCTGGCGTCAGCACCACACGGGCACCCAAAAGTTCAAACAGTTTGCGCCGTTCCAACGACATGGATTCGGGCATGGTCAGGGTCAGGTCATAGCCACGGGAGGCGCAGACAAAAGCCAGCGCAATGCCGGTGTTCCCCGACGTAGGCTCGATGATCCGGGTGCGGGGATTGATTTTTCCCTGTTGTTCCAGGGTCTCGATCATGGACAGGCCGATGCGATCCTTCAGGGATCCCATGGGATTGAAGGATTCCACCTTGGACAATAGGTCAATATCCAATCCTGTGCCGAGGCGTTGAATACGTACAATGGGGGTTCGGCCAATCGTTTCGGTAATATTGTTGTATATATTTGCCATGACATTAAACCTTTAACTCGTTGTTTATTTTTTTCAATGCGTGCTACAGCCGCGACAGTCGGATTGGCGAGCCAGTGGGACGTGTCGGCGGATCCCGGTTTCAAGATCAATGGTCAACATGCGATTGGTCAGCAAATCGGATGTCCCCTCCGTCAGTTTGACGATTTCCATGGCCATGAGCCAGCCAATTTCCATCACCAAGGGCCCCAATATTCCCGCTTCCTGACAGGTGGGGGTGATGCTGTCGGGGGGGGCGTCGAAAAGACAGCGCAGACAGGTCGATCGATGGGGCAGAATGGTCATCAATTGCCCCCGCAGACCACTGGCGGCACCATGAACCAGGGGGCGGTTGGCATGGAGTGCGGCATCATTGGCCAAAAAACGGGTCGCGAAATTGTCGGATCCATCGACGATGTAATCATGTTCCCGTGCCAGAGCAACCAATGGATCCAGTTCGGTCAGTTCAAGCATCATTCCCCCGATTTCAAGGTTAACACAGGTCTGTTGCAAACCGATGGTGGCCGTATCCACCTTGGAAGCTCCCAGATCGGCTTCCATATAGAGGGGTTGCCGGTGCAGGTTGGAGAGGGCGACCGTATCGGGATCCACCAGCGTCATACGTCCGATTCCCGCTGTCCCCAACGCCATTGCCACGCACGACCCCAGGCCTCCGGCACCGATGATCAACGTGGCATGATTGGGCATGGTGGGCCTGAAATGCCGTCCAGGGTGGAAAAAAAATCAGATGGAATAGGTAATGCGACTGTAGACTTCACTGGGAACTCCGTTACGGAAGGCTCGCGTCGTTAATTCTTCGATGGTAACCTTATCCATCATTTTTAAAATCTGCTCCTGAAATTCCGACCACAAGGGACGGATAACCTGTCGCCCGATGGGACCGGTAGCCAAATCATCCGGCAGCCCCGAGTCTCCCGCAGGCCGGACATCCATGACAACACGGGCAATATCGCCCACACTGATCTTGGAGCGTTCGCGGGCAAGCAGGTATCCCCCGCGTGGTCCGCGTATTCCCCTGAGGATGCCGGCTTTGACCAGGCGCTGCATGACCTGTTCAAGATAGCGTTGCGGTACCCCCTGGCGGTTGGTTACCTCCCGTATCTGCACAGGTTCCCCCCCTGAGTTATAGGCGATGTCTACGACGGCCTCAATGGCATAAAGAAGCTTTTTAGAAAACTTGAGCACTGGACTTTCCTTGGAATAGGCTTTGCGAAAAACAATTTAGCTTGAGTCATGTCGGATCTGGTTATCGAAAACAAACAGTTTACTACATCCGCTGTCCCTCACGAAGATGGTCTGACCCTCTGCAAACCAACAAAAACAGATGACCTTGTCTGGGCGATTCTTTTACGGAGGGTGGAGACGCGCGGCAATGGTTGCCACCAAACGTGCCCCTACCGCGTCTTTGGACATGAGCGGCCAGACCTCTTCCTGTCCGGCACTGTCCAACAACGTGACCCGGTTGGTTTCTCCTTCAAAACCGGCCCCTTCCTCAAAAAGATCGTTGACAACCAGGATGTCGCACTTTTTCCTGGCCATTTTTTCCCGGCCACGTTCCAGTGCCGAACCGGTTTCAGCGGCGAATCCCACCAAAAAAGGTCGTTTGCCATTGACCAAAGATTGGCTGCGTCTCCCAATCTCCAAAAGGATGTCGGGATTGGCTTCAAGTTCGACGTTCAAGGTGGTGGCGGCAGTTTTTTTAATTTTTTCCGGCGATTTCACGACCGGGCGAAAGTCGGCGACGGCCGCTGTCAGTATGACGGCGTCCAAGGTTTGGGTTGCGGTATGGGTTTCCCATAGTCCCATGACTTGAGCATACATTTCCCGTGCGCTGGTGACTTTGATCGCCAGTGCCCCTGGGATGGAAGGCAGGTTCACCGGACCATGCACCAGGGTGACCTGAGCACCAGCCCGCAATGCCCCCTGGGCGATGCCCCAGCCCATTTTGCCGCTGGAATGATTGGAAATATAACGTACCGGGTCCAATTCTTCCCTGGTTGGGCCGGCGGTCAGGAGAAAATGGCGTCCTGAAAGAGTTTGCGGTTCCAGGCAGCGTCGTGCCGTTTCGATGATGGTTTCCACGGCCGCTAGGCGTCCCATTCCTTCTTCACCGCAGGCTAGGGCACCCGATTCGGGACCACAAAACCGGACCCCATCGGCCTGGAGGGTGGCAACGTTACGGCGGGTGGCGGGATGTTCCCACATGGCAACGTTCATGGATGGGGCGATCAGTATGGGGCCTTTGCGGGCTAAAAGCATGGCTGTGGCCAGATCGTTGGCCAGGCCGTTGGCCATTTTGGCCATCAGGTCCGCAGTTGCCGGGGCGACAATGACCAGATCGGTCTCGCGGGCCAGGCGGATATGGTCCATTCCCCCTTCCAGGGAGGGATCAAACAGACTGCCATGGAATGGACGTCCGGAAATGGCGTGGAAGGTTAGGGGAGTTACAAACTGGGTGGCCGCTTCGGTGCCTACAACGGTCACACCGGCCCCACGCGTCTTGAGTCCCCGGATAAGGTCGAGGACACGACAGGCGGCGATCCCGCCACCGACCACTAAGGTTATTTCCTTGCCGAGCCAAAAGTTCAAGAGGATAATCCTCCATTTGAGTGTCCAGGAGAAAAACATTATCCACCAATTAAGGTGTGAGTCAATTATTTTTTGTCGACATGTCGGGTAGAAACATAATTTTTCTGGAAATTAAGGCATAATATTTGCTTAGATTGGTCGAAACCTGCCCCAGGATCTTCCTATTGCAAGTTCCTGGGAGTACCCCTGTTCGCCATAAAAATCCTGGAAACAACGTGTTCGAAAGTCAACCATTGCGACATGAGCGAGCCAAAGCCGCTGTAAATGCCTTGTGGCGGCGCATCATCCCTGGTCCAGCCCGCGTTTGTGGTGGCTGGGTGAGGGGTTGGCCTGGGGTTTTTCTGAGTGTGTCTGTTTTGGCGGCCCCCGTGTGGGCCAACCCTGCCGCTGTCAACAACACCCGCGTCCCCCCTGTCGCAGATCGTCTCTTTGAAAGCGAGGTTGCCCAGGGTGCCAGGGTTGGGATGTTTGAGGCGATGGCGATGGGTTTGCGGGTTGGACTGAAGGAAAAAACCGACAAAATAATGCAAGCGTTGAGCGTTTCAACGCCTGCGGACCATTCACCGGCAAAGTTGCGTGCCTGGGTTGTGGATGCGGGGTTGGTTGGCGTGACGGGAGGAATTGAGGGTATCCGTGAGGATTTCGATCCCGTCCTGGTTTGGAACATGGTCGCCCTGGGCATGGAAAAGGAGTCTGCCCCCAAAGAGGCAGGGGGCGGTGAACCGGGGGCGTCGTTGCTCAGGACCGCGGCTTTGGCCATCGTCACCGATGTGCGTGAAGCCTATTGGCGGTCGGCAACGGCCGATTTGCTTTTGGCTGAGTTCGATGCCCTGCTCCAGGAGGCCAATACCGTCCTGGTACAAAAGCGGGGTTCCGCTGGGGCTTCTCCCCCTGACCAGGCTGTGCAAAACCAGAAAATTCTTCTGGAAATGACGGAAAAGCTTTGGAAATGGCGCACTCTTCTCGTCCAGGCCAAGGAGCATCTGGCGGGTTTGTTGCGTCTTCCAGGAGGCCACCAGGCGGTGCGGGTGTTGGTTGCCGCCACCGAGTTGCAGGATCCGGGAATTGTGACCTTGCCCGTTGTTTTTTTGGAAGACCATGCGTTGGCGCAATACGCTGGCCGAATGAACCTTCCCAAAGATCAATGGCAGGGATCAAGATATCTGGAACGGGCTTTGCTGGCGGTCTTTCCCGGTTATGCCTTCAACGGGTTGGGACATGAGACGGTGGCTATGGCTCCGGCAGGTGCCCCATCCTGGATTGAAGCGGGCAAGGTGTTGACGGGCCAGATGCTGGAGGGCAAAAAGGGGCAATCTGGCGAGGCTGAGGATAAGGTTTTGCCGTTGCTTCATGGGGTTGGAACCTTGGTGCAACTGCATCTGGCCCTTTTGGATTGTCGGCGGACAGAGAAAAAACTGACCGATATACGGGAACAAAACAAGGTTGGTCAGGCCGTTGCCGGTCCAAGGGAAAACATGGATTCTGTTGTCGTCGGGGTTGCCAGAAAGGCCGACGGGTTGATTCTGCGTGCGCGTCAGGGGTTTGCCTTTGCCGAGAATCAGGTGGCCCTTTCCCGATTGCTGATTTCTCTGGGACGTGATCCCATACCTCCCATGCCTGGTTTGGAAGACTTGGCACCACCCACTTTGATGGCCAATTTGGCCTTTCGTCACGAAAGTGCCACGGCGGCATTGCTCTCCGCCCTGAACGCTGGAACCGAACCTGAAGTCGAGGAACAACTAAAAATGATGTCGGGTTCCCCACCGTCTGCCGATAAGGGGGGAGTGTGGCAGCGGATGCGTGATTTTTCCCAGAAGAAGGGATTACCACCATCCGGGTCCGCCAGATCGAAAGCGACGGTCAAAACCGACACCCGGGGCCAACCTGCCAAGGGGGAACCGGTGGAAGGTGAAATGGTACCCGTCTCTGCCGATTGATGTCGGATCTGGCGGTTATGCCTCTGCGCTGTCCGTTGTTCAATTCAGTCACGGTGGACCAGAGTTCATGATCATCCCGTTCTTTGCTTTGCCAAAGGTTGGCCATTCGATTCGGCGATGGCTGTTGGTCGTTTTGGCCATCGCTTTTGGATTGACACCTGTTCTAGCCGGGGCGGAATGCCTCAAGGGGGATTGCCAAGGCGGTCAGGGGATCTA
>Ga0206226_1000040_pt1 | contig 10692 bp, 11 predicted proteins | sample MancosC3_FD_155478 | JGI IMG/M metagenome (GOLD analysis project Ga0206226, IMG submission 155478) | Subsurface sediment microbial communities from Mancos shale, Colorado, United States - Mancos C3 | ecosystem: Environmental > Terrestrial > Deep subsurface > Rock core/Sediment | place: USA...
GCCAATTATCAATGAAATCAATGAAATATGAAAAAACCTACACTTGTAAGGGGATGATCCCCCCCGGACCCCCGCAATAATTTTTGCCCCGCACAAATCCAGTTCAGGCGATTCGACTACTCCAGCCCATCCAACAACGTCAGCTGAAGATTTTGCAAAGATTCCGGTGACTGAATGGGATAGTTTCCCGAAAAACAAGCGTCACAATACCCCCTCCCCTGTCCGCCAACCGCCCGGTACAAACCTTCCAAAGAAATAAAAGCAAGGGAATCGGCAGCAATAAAACGCCGCATTTCCTCCAAAGATTGACTTGCCGCCAACAATTCACTCCGAATCGGTGTATCTATACCATAATAGCAGGGATGGGTCGTCGGGGGAGAAGACACACACATATGCACCTCCCGAGCACCGGCAGCACGAACCATGTTGACAATTTTTTTGCTCGTCGTGCCCCGCACAATGGAATCGTCCACCAAAACCACCCGCTTACCCCGAAAAAGCTCCCGGTTGGCATTCAGCTTGATCTTAACACCAAAATGACGAATCTGCTGCTGCGGTTCAATAAAAGTCCGCCCCACATAATGGTTGCGTATGATCCCCAACTCAAAGGGCAACCCCATCTCCTGGGCATACCCCAAAGCTGAAGGAACACCGGAATCGGGGACCGGAACCACCAAATCGGCATCCACAGGGTTTTCTTTGGCCAGACAGGCCCCAATCCGCTTGCGGGATTCATAGATATTCACCCCATCCATGGTCGAATCGGGACGGGCAAAATAAATATACTCAAAGATGCAAAAGTGCCGCTTTTTGGGAGGAAAAGGTGAAAACGTTCGCAAACCCTCACTGGAAATCACCAACATTTCGCCAGGGTCAATGTTGCGAACAAACTCCGCCTCAATCAAATCCAACGCACAGGTTTCCGAAGAAAGAACCCAACCATCTTCACCAATGCGTCCCAACACCAAAGGCCGCATGCCATAAGGATCACGTACACCGATGATACATTGAGCATCCATGGCCAGCAAAGCGTAAGCCCCCTGGACTTGCGACAGGGCATCCACCAGTCGATCAGAAAATTCCTCCCGCCGCGACAAGGCCGCCAAATGAACAATCACCTCGGTATCCATGGTCGATTGAAAGATGGAACCGCGTTTTTCTAAAGCCTTGCGCTGCTCGACCCCATCCACCAAATTGCCATTGTGGGCAACAGCGATGCCCCCCTGGTAGGTATCCACAACCAGGGGTTGCTGGTTGCGGGCACTGCAACTCCCACCGGAAGTGGAATAGCGCACATGCCCAATGGCTTGCCGCCCCTTAAGCCTGGCCAGATCACTTTCCTTAAAAACATCGGCGACAAGCCCACGACCGCGACTGGTGTGGAGGATACGTTCCTCCACCGAAACGATACCAGCCGACTCCTGCCCACGATGTTGCAGGGCATAGAGTCCAAGATAGACAAGGTTGGCCGCTTCGGGATGATTAAACACCCCAAAAACACCACACTCTTCTTTTAAATGGTCATCATCTACGGAGATCAAAGGCATAATCCAGAAAAGGTCAGAACTGCCACTCCCAAAACACCACCAACCAACGGCAAGTTGGCACTCGCAAACCTGTTATGGCGTTATCGATTGCATTGTTGAATCAGGAGTTCGCCAGGTTAAGGGATTTTATTCGGAATTTTTCAAACCCACCTGCCGCATTTTGGTTCCCAAAGCCGAGTCTGAAAAGCGATCAGCGGCAGCAACGATCCCTTTTTTACCATAGGCATACAACAGCGAATCCCCAGTCCACCGGGACGCAGGTGCCCCCACGGCGATATGGACGGCAATCGCCAGCATCAGGATCAGACCACCCCGCGCCACACCAAAAACCAGCCCCGCTACCCGATCTCCCAGGGAAAACCCTTTGCTTGCGACCCAACCTTTGGTCAACCGACCAATCAAGAAGAAGACCAGCAGTACAACCACAAAAATGATTGGTGAAGCCACATATTCAGGTGGAAAGGGGAGAAAATCCCATGATCCCATCAACGACTCAAGACGCCCGGAAAACTCCGCCGCCAGATAGACGGCTGTAACCCACCCCACAAGGGCCACCATCTCCCGGACAAACCCTCGAAACAAAGCCCACAAGGCGGACAATGCCATGACCGCCAAAAATAAATAATCCAATCCATTCACTTGGAAACACCGCCGAGTCAGGAACCAGCCAACTTGAATCCCACCGATCCATCCCCCCTATTTAAAACATTTTATACCCCCATGCAATAGCTCTTGAAAGGATTGTGCCCGTTCGGGGAGATGTTTTTCAGCCGTTGTCAGGGCCTGTTGACATTCAATAAAATTATTAAAAGAAAAAAGGGGTCTGGGGGATTGCCCCCAGGGTTTTGCTTTTGAATTTGAATTTGTTTTTGACTTTAAATAAAAAGCTTTAATCTTTAATTCTGACTTTAAATCAAAAACCCAAAGCCTGAAATGTTTTCGTCTAAATTCAAAAGCAAAGTCAAAGGCGAAGAATGAAGCTTTTTATTTAAAGTCAAAAACAAAGTCAAAACCCTGGGGGAAATCCCCCAGACCCCTTTTTTCTTTCAATAATTTTCCAGGGGGTATCAGCAAATTATCGAATGTCAACAGGCCCTAACCCCCGCAATTTTTTTTCAGCATACTCGGATACCTGCACCACCCGGTGTCATGGTAATTGGCGAATCATCTCTTCCACCGAAGAAACCGCAGTCAGTTCCATTTTTGGAACATCGACGACATGCTTCAGGCTTTTTTCCGGCAACAAAGCCCGCTCAAACCCCAACTTGGCCGCTTCCCGCAAACGGGTGGCAACATGACTGACAGCTCGGACCTCACCACCCAACCCCACCTCGCCGACCACCACCAGCCCCGAATCCAAGCTGAAATTTTTTAAAGAACCAAACAAAGAAGCCGCCACCGCAAGATCAGCCGCTGGCTCGGTAACCCTGAAGCCACCCGCAATATTTAGAAAAATATCATGGTTATAGAATCCCAATCCCAATCGTTTTTCCAGCACCGCCGTCAACATGGCCAAACGGTTGGGATCCCAACCCAAGGTATTACGACGCGGCTGCGGAAAGACACTGGGGGCAACCAACGATTGAATCTCCACCAGGACCGGACGTGTCCCCTCCATCCCCGGAAATACCACCGAACCCGCTGCCCCCCGAATACGCTCCGACAAAAACAATTCCGAAGGGTTGGCAACCTCCTTGAGTCCGCTTTGACACATTTCAAAAACGCCAATTTCGTTGGAAGGGCCAAAACGATTTTTTACCGCGCGCAGGATACGATAGTCATGCCCACGCTCCCCCTCAAAATAAAGCACCGTGTCCACCATGTGCTCCAACACCCTGGGGCCGGCAATTTGACCATCCTTGGTGACGTGTCCCACCAAAAAAACGGCCATGTTGCGCGTCTTGGCAAGATGAATCAACCGCCCGGCACACTCACGCACCTGATTGACCGTACCCGCAGCCGAGGGAGACGTTTCACTGGCCAACGTTTGAATGGAATCCACCACCAATATTTCCGGCTGCGTCTCCTCCACCCCCTGGATCACAACCTCCAGACGATTTTCCATCAATACCGGAAATCGTTCACCACGCAATCCCAACCTATCCGCCCGTTGTTTAAGCTGTTCCAGAGATTCCTCACCGGAAACATAAAGCACCGACCAGGATTGAGAAAACCCTGCCAAAGCTTGCATCAGCAAGGTCGATTTGCCAATACCCGGATCCCCGGCAACCAAAGCCACCGAACCAGGAGTCAACCCCCCTCCCAGGACACGGTTCAGCTCGGAACCCGTCCCGACCAACCGATGGGCGTGATCCCGTTGCACCTCCGACAACAACCGTGGCCGAACCAGCTCGATTTTCCCCCCGGCCCGAACCCCCGCCTGGCTGCGACCGGGACGAAACTCCTTGATGGTGTTCCAGGCACCGCAAGCCCCACAACGCCCTTCCCAACGCAACGATTGGGCACCACAGGATTCACAAAAAAACTGTTGTTTGTCTTTTTCCTTGGTCATGGACACGCGGCCATTCGGGCAATAAATCCTTAACCCCAGCAAAAACTAAAGCGATGCCGAAAGGCCTACTTGACAACTCGAAGCTTGGGCCGGGAACGGCCCGGATGGTTCGCCGGGGGCGGCGCATCCCCGTCCCCCTCGATAACCTTAAGGGAAGGACCTACCGCACGCAGAGCAGACGGAGCCGGAGCCGACTCCACCGCCTTACCCAGCAAAGGCCATTTGTCATCGTCGGGCAAAGGTTTGAGAGGTCCCGTGGGATAGAGACCGTGTTGGTGACGAATGATCGGCGGAATAAATTCCTGCCACAAAACCCCGTGCCCCGAATCGGGGTTGAACGCACTCCAAAGGGCATTGTAGGGAATGATGCAATAATGGGGTATGCCACCAAACCGCAACTCGGATTCAATAGCCACGGGACCAACTTCAATGGCCTGGGGCATGTTGACGTTGATCACCAACATCAACCCCGGATCCGTGGCAAACCGACGCGGTACCTCCACCCCCTGGCAGGTGGCATCCAGGCAAAGCATCACCCGACCTTCATGTTCCAGAAGGCGTTTGACCACGTTGGCCTTTTCCATTGCAAGATCTTCTTTCATAACCCGCCATGAATAACCAAGATAAGGGCCATCGTCAATACATTGGCAGCGATTTTGATCATCCAGCCTGTCCGATCCTACCACAAATCCCGGACAAACGATCCCACTCGGCAAGATATTTCAACAAGTGGGGTTTGCCACCCGCCTCCAGATGAATCAGATCGACCACCAGCTTTTGCTCCAGTTCATATTGGGCTAGGTTAATCAGCCCGACAAAACATGCCATGCGCAACCAAATCAGGTAGGTGGTCAAGGCATCGAATTCGTTGTAGGCGATAATGGCCTCCAGACGACCTTCAAGCCACAATTGCGGCACCTCATGTCCATGGGTATCCATTTTGCCTGGAATACCCGACAACACCGCCAACTCATGCAGTGACGGCGTGCCCGAACCCCATCCTGGGGCAGCATGGTCCTTGAGGTCCACATGCGACTCACCCCCCTTGAAAAAATAATCCACCCCCTCCCATGGTTTATTGGGACGACGAGCGAATCCAGGGAGATGCAAACCGTGAATGATTCCCCGCTGAACCAGAATTCTAAGGTCTGCGGCTAAAGAATTAAACCCCACCAACTGCGGCTGACGATCACCCAAAGCACCGAGGAAAGTCTCGACAATGTGGCGTTCACTGGTGTCGGCGGTTTTGTCAGCGTCCATTTTTGGCAACGTCAGCAAACGCAGCAGAGTGCGACCATCGCGATGCACCTGACGTTGCACGACGGCAATGGAGACCAGACGACACATCACCGTCTTGAGGTAGGGTGTGGGGTCGGCCTCGGTGGCACCATTTCGACGCCACATCTCCTGCATGACCGACCGATCATCCACATCCTGCGCCAAACCATAGAGAAGCCTGCCCGCAGGCGGATCGGGAATCCACTCGGCATCGAACGCCCATACCAGATTTTTGACCGACTTAAACACAACGCATACTCTTTTTACCTTATGGTTATTTGGCGGCAAAGGTTTTCTTGAACCAACCATGAACCTTGTCCATGGCAGGCTCATCGTCTCTGGGAGGCAGCGGCTGCCCCGGAAGGTTCAATGCCTCAATGGGATACTGGGCCAGAAAAAGGAGCTGCCTGGTTGCAAGTTCTGTCATCAATTCGATGGGTTGTCCCGCTTCAGGAGGTTTGGCATTGGCAGTCCCCATGACCACGGCCATGCCACCAAGCCCGCCCGAAGCAACGGCCCCCGAAGAGGCCATCAGAGTCCCCATGGTCACCCCTTTTTCCACCATATCATCACGTTCCAGGGGCTTGGAAGAGACCCGTATGCGTAAATTTCGCACCAGTTGGCCCCGCGCCAGAAAATAGACATCCCAGTCCACCACCCCCGGACCGGCAGTGCTGCTGTTTTTCAACGCCCTCGGGGAAATCCACACCACCGCTGGCCATCCCCCTTCCCGGCTCAACTTCAGTGCCTGTTCCAGATTATAGACGGGAGTCCACTCCGGTACCAGGTATTCCGCTAAATTGCCCGGCAGCAACTGTCTAAAGACATCCCTGGTGTATTTTTCCAAAATTTCTTCCTGCCCGGCAATCGCCCTGGCGATGGGCAGCATGTGTAACTCATCAAAGGGGGCATAGCTGGTCCCCAACCCTGCCGTCGCCTCCCAACACACCTCGACCCCAGGATAAGGAAATTCACAACCTTTGCGATGAACCGGACTTGCCATGGCGACCGCCGCCATGATCATCCCCAACATGAGCGCGGACACTGTGGCCTGAATAATCAACCGATTGCGTTTCATCATGTCTTCGATACCCCCCAATCAAACGGGTTGACTTAAACGAACCTGGGAGGAGAAAATCTCCGCCTTGGGCTGTGCCCGATGGACAATCCAGTGACCATGAAGCAATTACCAAGCCAAACCAAAGACTCCCCAAATATTCCAGATAACGAGTGCCCTCCTGTGCAAACAGGCCTTCAATCGGGTAGGTCGGGTAATCAAAACCGGCAGGCCAATTTTTTTTTCAGCTCACCGTGGCAAACTTTGTTTTTCCGATGCTTGAAACGTTATGATACCCCCTCAGGTTTCGCTGCAGAAAAATCACAACCAACAACGCCCGATACCACATGCAGTCAGACAGGATGACACGACCATGGCACACATCATTGACGGAAAAAAAATCGCCGGAGATCTCCGGGCACAGTTGGCTGTCGCATGCGAAACTCTGAACCAAACCCGAGGAATCGTCCCAGGTTTAGCCGTCGTTCTCATTGGAAACAACCCAGCGTCCGAAGTCTATGTGCGCATGAAAAAAAAAGCCTGCGCCGATGTTGGCATCGCCTCCTTTTCCCATGAACTGCCCGCAGACACCTCCCAGGAAACCTTGCTGTCACTAATCGCCGTACTCAACGTTGACCCAAAAATTCACGGCATTCTTGTACAGTTACCCCTCCCCCACCACATTGATGCGGCAACAATCATCCAGGCTATTTCCCCAGAAAAAGATGTGGATGGTTTCCACCCTGTAAATGCCGGCCTTCTGGCCACCGGCAGTCCCGGATTGCGCCCCTGCACACCTTTGGGAATCATGGCTTTGATCGAAAATGCGGGCATGGATCCCTCTGGAAAACACGCCGTGATCATCGGTCGTTCCAACATTGTCGGCAAACCGGTCGCCCTGATGCTGTTACAAGCCCATGCCACCGTAACCATCTGTCATTCCCGTACCCACCATCTCGACCAGGTCGTTGCCGCAGGCGATATCGTCGTCGCCGCCATCGGGCAACCACGCTTCGTCCAGGGGGACTGGATCAAAAAAGGGGCTATAGTCATCGATGTCGGCACCAACCGTCTCGATGACGGTTCCCTGTGTGGAGACTGCGATTTTGCATCGGCCAAGCAGCGTGCCGGTGCCATTTCACCCGCGCCGGGGGGGGTTGGCCCCATGACCATTGCCATGTTGCTGGCCAATACGGTGCAGGCAGCGAAACAATCGTAATCCCCTCTCACGTTTCCCCTACTTTCCTGCATGAGGGTCTGGTAGCATGCCGCCCTTGTTACAACGACTGTTGGCCCTCATGCCGGATTGATCACCGAATCGCGGTCGGGGGGTGCTATTCATATTGACTTGCGTTAACTTTTTATTTATCCTTTGCCTGGACGGTCAGAAGCAACAAGTCGTGTACTTTGCAACCCGATTCTTCCCCAGCCCCCGGATGCCCACCCCCGGTGGGGCTGTCGCGACGGTCGGAATAAAACCAGGAGTCTGCACGTCATGCCTACAATCGGAAACATATCCAATCCTATTCTTCAAAGTTACAATGGTCCGACCCTTAATTTTTTCTCGGGCAACCTCGGAAAACTTGCACAGGGCACAAAAGCCGTCAATCATGACGCCCGAATCACCCCCGAGAGCAAAGCGGGCGAAATTCAGCAAGCCAGCCGCGACCCGAGAACGACGCCGCCCAAACTTGCCGGCCTGACCCTGGAAGCCAGTCGGGGTGCCCATTTTACCCCCCCCGAGGACTCGGCGGACATTCGCGCCAACGCCCGCTCGGCCCGAACCCCTCCGGTCGTGCCTGGTGGAGCCCATCTGGCCAGCGTAGATATTCTCGCCTGATACCCAACCCGTCTCTTTAAAGTCGATTGGGCATGATTACGGGGGTCAAGGGGGGGAACATCCCCCCCGGAAAAAGTTTGGAGACAAAGCCCCCAAGGTTGGTTTTTGCCCACAAGGCTTGGTGTTTGAAGATTTCTCAAGTCGCACTCCATTAGGATCCAAATCAGGTTCCCTGATCCGTTTCGGTCGGCCATTGAACAAAAGTACGGCAATGGAAAAGGTCGAAAAGGGATTATTTCAGCGAAAGTTGGCCTGTTGTCGATGCTCGCCCGTTGCAAAACCCTTTCCCAGGGAGTTATCCTGGGATTCTCAATAACTACCAGCCAAAGCCTGAATACATGGAAGTCACCATAGAAGAAAAAGCGACCTTTGATCGGGAAATCAAGTTTGTCCTTCCCGCTGCCGAAGTGGATCGGCACCTGGACCAGGAGTTGTCCAGACTGGCCAGCACGGTGCGCCTTCCCGGCTTCCGTCCCGGCAAAGTCCCCAGAAAAATTTTGGAGGCCCGGTTCGGGGAGCACGTTGCCAGTACCATAGCCGAGCAACTGTTTCGGGAACATTTTCCCAAAGCCCTGGAAGAGCACCAGCTTAATCCGGTGGAATACCCCGAGGTTTCCCGTAGCGAATTTGGACGCGGCAAAGATTTCACCCTCAGTGCGTTGATCCAGATTTTTCCCAAGGTCGAGCCAACAGGCTACACGGGCTTATCTCTGACCCAACTCAAGGTTGAGATCACTGAAGCCGATGTCAACAAGGTTCTGGAAGAGATTCGTCGCAGTCATGGCCGCTTTGATGTCGTTGCAGACAGACCGGCTGCCAAAGAAGATCAGGTCGTCCTGGACTTTGAAGGTTTTGTTGATGGCGTTGCATTTGAAGGCGGCAAAGCGGAAAAATATACCCTGGAACTGGGAAGCGGTCGGTTCATTCCTGGCTTTGAAGACCAGCTGATTTCGGCCAAGGGGGGAGATGCCTTGGAAGTCAAGGTCACTTTCCCCAGTGACTATGGCAACAAAGACTTGGCCGGCAAGGATTCTGTTTTCAAGTGCAGGATTCACGAAGTCCGCACCCGGTTTCTGCCGGAATTGGATGAGGAACTTGCCAAAAAAGCGGGAGTTACCGAAGGAGGCGTCGATAAACTGCGCGAGGTAATCCGGAATCGCCTGGAAGATGACGCCCGGGTACAGGTGGAAAAAAAGCTGGAAAAAGGGGTCAACGATGCCCTTCTTCAAGCCAATGTCTTTGAGATTCCCAGCCGTCTTGAACTTCGCGAACGCCGCAACATGTTGGCCCAGATGAAGCAGGAATACCAGGCCCGTGGAATTGATATGTCCAAAATGGGGGCCAGCGATGACCATCTTCTAAAATTGTTTGAGCCGGCCGCCGGCAACCAGGTCCGCCTTGATTTGTTGTTGAGCAGCATCGCCACCAAGGAAAATATTGTGGTAGATAAAACGCGTGTGGAAGAAAGACTGAACGAAATGACCCTCGCCTTTGGCGACCGGGCTGGCGAAGTGCTGCGTATGGTACTTAAAAACGAAGATAAAATGGCAGGCCTCAGGCACTCCGTTCTTCAAGAAATGGTCGTCGAATGGATCATCAAGAATAGCACCATCACTGAGCAGCCCTGTAGCCTGGATGCGCTGATTGGTGGTGGAAGTGAGGAGGGAAAGTAATGCCGCTTTGACACCCGCTTCCTTAGTCGAGAGGCGTTTTCTTCCTGCTGGATTGGAGCTGATCATCGGCTCTGGCTTGTGGCTATCCTTGAAAAACACGATGTTACGCTAAACTGTGTCCTTTGGTTTGAATCCTGCATCTTGTCAACGAAGAAAGGGGTAGTGGATGAATCTGGTTCCCATGGTGGTGGAAACCACCAATCGCGGAGAGCGGGCCTACGATATTTTTTCCCGACTCCTCAAGGAGCGTTTGATTTTTCTGGTCGGCAGCATTGATGACAACGTTGCCAACCTGGTGATAGCGCAGTTATTGTTTTTGGAATCGGAGAACCCGGAGAAGGATATACACCTGTATATCAACTCCCCTGGTGGGCATGTCACGGCAGGATTGGCCATCTATGATACCATGCAGTTCATCCGTCCGGATGTCAGCACGTTGTGTCTTGGACAGGCGGCCAGTATGGGGGCGGTGTTGCTGGCCGCAGGTTGCCCGGGAAAACGTTTGGTTCTTCCCAACTCGCGTATCATGATCCATCAACCCCTGGGTGGTTATCAGGGACAGGCCACCGAGATTGAGATCCATGCCAGGGAAATGGCAAAAATTCGGGAACGCCTGAACGGTATTCTGGTCAAACATACCGGGCAGCCCATGCGCAAGGTCGTCAAGGATACGGAGCGGGATTATTTTCTTAGCGGGCAGGAAGCCTGCGAGTACGGATTGGCGGACAAGGTCATCGAAAAAAGGGAGGCACCACCGGACAAGTAACTAGTCGGTGTCTTTTTCG
>Ga0206226_1000041_pt1 | contig 10663 bp, 6 predicted proteins | sample MancosC3_FD_155478 | JGI IMG/M metagenome (GOLD analysis project Ga0206226, IMG submission 155478) | Subsurface sediment microbial communities from Mancos shale, Colorado, United States - Mancos C3 | ecosystem: Environmental > Terrestrial > Deep subsurface > Rock core/Sediment | place: USA...
GTGGCAGGTGGGGATTGCCTGCTGGAAACTTCCCTGGTGGAGGTGTTGCGGGGGGATGTCGAACGGCTGGTTCAAGGCCAGGGGGTGATGTTGCAGGGCCACCTGGAAGAATTGCGGACCCTCATCACCGGGGTGGGGGATGGTCCCGTTGCAACCATGCCGTCGGAGGCGCGGGATCTGGTCATCATGCGGGGTGGGGAGGAGCGGTTTGCGGCGGCACTTTTGGAGCCTGTCCTGCAAACCATTCGCCATGAAGCGGATCTGTGGTCACGTACCCACGGTGATGTGTTGCGGGATGTCCTCGCGGACATCAAGGAGCGGTTTTCATCTCCCGTTGTGGCCCTGGAGCCGATTTTCGCGGCGATTGACAAGGGCAATGAGGCCATACTGGCCCGGTTGTCCCATCCCCAGGGGGTGGAAGCGTTGTTAAAGGGTTTCAGGGAGGAAAACGAACGGTTTCTGGAGAGGATGGAGCAACAGACGCCCATGGTCCCGTTGATCGAGGCCTTGCAGGCGCAGACGGATCGTCTTTTGCGACAGCAGAAGGAAGCCCTGGATGCGGGTATTACCCGGCTTCTTGTGGGTGATGGCCAGGCCTTTCCCTTTGAAAAAATCATGCAAACATTGCGCGATCAGAGTGATCGGGTGGTCGGGCAATTGTCCGAGGGTTTGGCCCTGCAACCCGTATTGCAGATCTTGGAGGGCCATTTGCGGGAACTTGGCGAAAACCAGTTTCATACCTTGCACCAAGCGTTGATGGCCATGACTTCCAGTTTGACGGATGGTCGTTTGGAATTGGAACCTGTGATTGCTGCGGTGCGTGAAGAGGGGGCACGTCTGTCATCGCGATTGGTCGAACAGATGAGCTTCACCCCGATTCTGGAAGCGTTGATCGAACAGGGGCAGCGGTTGGTTTCTGCCCAGACCGAGGTTGTCGAGGGGGCATTGACTCGCCATTTTCAGGAGAGTGGCCTGGATGCCGGAAAGTTGGCGCACCAGTTGGAAGTCCATTTGGACGAACTGCGTGATACCCTTTCAAGTCAGATCAATCCGGAACCTTTGATGCGGATGATCCGGGAAGAGAGTCGGCGTTTGCTCGAATCCTTGCCCGAAGGGGGGGTGAAGGAAGGAATCCTGGAGGGGATCGAACAGAGTGAGTCGCGTCTGTTACAGAGGCTTTCGGCGTTGGTTTCCCCCGACCGGATGGTTGCGACGGTCGCCGATGCGGTCGATGCGGTCGTGGGGCGTCACGCCGTTGGTCTTGGCGATTCCCTGGGGCGTATCGAAGGTCAACAAGCCCGGAATGTTTCGCTTTGGCAAGCCGACCTCAAGCAGGTCCGGGATGATGTTGGCAACGATTTCGCTGGCCGTTTGCGTTCGGAACTGCAACAGGTTCGTGAGGCGTTGCATCAGGGGATGGAGCAGGTGGGGAATGGCCTGGCGGGTCGTTTGAATTCGGGCCTGGAGGAGGTACGGGGGCGGATTGTTGCGGATGTCGGGGGGAGGCTTGGTGAAGAATTGGAACAGCAGACCGGGGATCTTTTGACCGGGATGCGTGCGGTACTTGAAGAAAAGGCGGATGACATGGTTTCCCGCATGGAAACCGCAGGGTCGGGAGCGGAAGTTGGATTGTCGCGGCGCGTGGAAGAAATCATGGACGGCGCGCAAGTGATGTTTTCGTCTTTATCACAGGCGTTGGTGCGTCAGGGGGATGCGCTAGAAAAAGTGTTGACAGGTTTGTCGGGTCTGGGGGCGCAGGTGGATCCCAAACCGGCACTTGCGCGAATGCTTGCGGAAATTCGTGAACTGTTCGGGCAACAGCAGGGGCAGTTTGCCGAAGAAGTGTCGTCTCGGTTGCATGCCGCCCAAATGGAGGCGACGGCGGTTGGGGCCATTCGGGAAGAAGGCGAACGTTTGCTGATGGCGCAGGGGACGGCGTTGACTCAGGGGTTTGCCGAGTTTCTGACCCGCGTCAACAGTGCGGCCACCCCTGGGGAGGTGGCGGAGGTGGTGCGGATGCAACTGACCAGCTTTCGGGGTGAGTTGGGTTTGCGTTTGCAAGAATTGTCACACGGATCCTCCAAGGCGGTGACGGTGGTTTTGGAGACTCTGGGTGAGGAAATGCGTGGACGGCATGCCGGTATGGATGTCTTATTACGGCGTTTGTTGGAGAGTCAGGCGGTGCTTGCGGACAGGCCCGACTGGCAGCCGGTGCTGGCAGAGATGCGCAGGGACATGGAAGTTTGGCAGGGGGGGCAGTCGGAACGTTTTGCTGCGATGTTGACCGCAAGGTTGGGGGATGTGGCCACGGCCGATGTGGTGGTGTCGGCTTTGCGTGGCGAGGGGGAAAAATTATTGGCGGTCCAGAGTCAGGTCATGCAAAGGGGGCTTGATGCGATCCTGGAGCGCATACCCTCGATGGCAGGGATTGAAGATGCGGTGACGGCGGTAGATTTTCTGCGCAGTGAACTGGCAGGTTTGCTGGCGTCGGAAACTCATCGATTGGAAACATTGGCGGCCCGGGCGGCCACTTCTATGGAATCGGTGATTGTTTCTGCCCGGACGCAGATGACGGGGATTCAAGATCTGGGTGGCGAAATTCGCGACCTTCTGGATCGTCAGGGGAGGTGGTTTAAAGAGACCATCGCGGCCAGGTTGGAATCGAGTGGCATGGCGGCTCGTCTGGTGAGCGCGTTCAAGGAAGAGAGTGAGATTTTGATGGAGGCGCAGGCGACCCGCGTGGACGAAAGACTGGGGGCCTTGTTTGCCGATCTTGAGGCCAGATTTTCCTCGCAAGACTTTGTCGATGTGGTGCGTGGGGAGACGGCGCGTTTGGCAGAGGATTTCAGGAGGGGGCTTGCGGATGTGGAGGTTGCCCTGTCTGTGGCGAATGTGGATCCTGTGCTGCGAGCCATGCAGGAACAGACGGCCCATCTGCAAAATAACCAGCAGCAGGAATTGGCACCCATCCTGGAATACATGACCCAACCGGTGCCGGCGACGGATTGGAGTCCGGTGCGTGAGATGGTGGCGGGGGAGATTCGCCGCATGCTGGTGTCTCAGTCGGAGGTGATGCAAAATATTTCGGCGGGGTTGGTTGAAATCAACGCCGGATTGGCACCCGATATCCAGGCGATGCTGACGGTGCTACGGGGCCAGGTGCAATCGGGGTTGCAGGCGGCGGTGAGCCAGGCCAGCGCATCCTGGTCGGACATGCAGGCGCAATCCAGGCGTCAAACCGAGGCACGGGCCTTGGAAATACAGAATACCGTCATCGCCTCGGTGCGGGAGCAGGGGGCTTGGTTGGCCAGCGAACAGAAACGTATCCTGGATGAGGTGGTGCAAACTCTGGCCCGTGGTGAACATTCCGAAGTGATCTCGTTGCCAGCCATTCAGATGGCCCTGGGAGAGGAGTTTGACCGGTTGGCGGGCATTTTGGAACAATGGTTTTCCAGTGTCGTGGAGCGCATCGAAGCCACTCAGGGACGGGAGGTGGACTTGCAGGTGGTGGTTGATGCCATTCGTGGGGAAGGCTTGCGTTTGCAGGAGGAATTGCACCAACATGTCTCCCCGCAGCCGGTGGTCGATGCCATCATGGCGGAAACGAATCGGTTGTTCATGGGGCATGGCGAGGAGCTTGGCCGAAAACTGGAGGCGATTTTGTCTTCCAGGGCAGGGTTGGGCGTCGCTGCCACGGTGGGGATGGAAGAGGAAGGGGATGCAGGGGAAACGATGGTGGATGTCGTCGAAGATACGTGGCAGGATGCGGGTGTGGTCGAGGAAGAACCAGGTTCCGGGGTTGCGTTGGCCTTGGAGGTTGTGGATGTGCCGGCGGTGCCCGAAACTGTTGCGACTGAGGTTGGGGCAGGGATGGTGCCTCAGGGGAATGATGGGTCTGTTTTCAGGGCATGGGTTTCGGGGATGGTTAAGGACAATGATGAGACCACGGTTGCGGATGTGCCGGGTCAACCTGTTGCCGACAAGGTTGTTTATACCCAACGTTCCCACTCCAAGCCTACGCTTGGGGGTTCGCCATGGTTGGGTCGTCTCCCATCTGTTGGAAAGGTGCCCACTCCGACCGTCCGGGAAGCGGGTGGGGGTGTTGTGGAAGGCGAAAAGGATGGGACGGTTGCGCCGGTTGTCGTGGACAATCGGATCCGCGTGGTCTATCCGGTTTTTGAGGGGCAGGCGGGAGATGATACGGGGGAAGAGAAAATTCACGGGGCGTTGGTTTCGGCACGCAAGGATTGGGTGCGGTTGATTCAAGCCATGCAGGGGTCGCGTCAGGGGGAAATCGATGGTCAAAGTTTGTCGGATCTGTTGGCGAGCATGGGCCGTTTTCTGACGAATCATTTTGGTCGCGAAGCGGCTTTTCTGGTGGCCATGTCGGATGATTTATGCAGCCGTCTCAGGTGGGGTGCTGCGGTTTCCGATCCGGTGATTGCCCGGCTTTTGGATCAGTTTGGGCACCAGAGCAATGCTTTCATGACCTCCCATGACCGGGATGCGCTGGAAGTGATGGCATTGGATCATGGATTCCAGAAGGCTGCGGGAACACTGAAAGGTCAGATCAGTGCCATAAGCAACCGCTCGGTTCGGAGCCGGTCGGCGAAAGTTTTCCGGAGCGGTGGGATAGTTACGGATGTGGCGGCCCCCAAGGAAGATGTCCCCGAACCGGTTCCGGCCAAGCCTTTGGAGTCTGTGTTTGCTCAAGAGATCAAGGCAGAGTCTGTGCCTAAACCGGTGGTGGCGTATGTTTCCATGGGCGGGGCGGTACAACGGTTTGCCGATGCCTTGCGTGTGCGTACCACACCCAGGGAAGATGCAACAGCAAAGGGGGCGAAGCGACCGTCGGATGAAGTCGTGGAACAGCGTGCCTCGAAGAAGACCGAACCGGCTTTTTCGTCCGTGTCCAAACCGGTGCCGGTCGCAACCAGGACTGTTGTGGGAGGGTCACCGTTTCGCAAGGTTGAAGAGGTGATTGAGCCGAAGGTTGAGGGTTCCCCGATCACAGGAAAGGAATCGCAGACGCGCCGACTTCCTGAAGTCTCAAAGGCACTGCCGGAAAATCTGGCGGTTCCCACCAGCAAGACCGAAATGGAAAATCGGTTTTTCTCGGCCTTTCTGGATCGTCGGCGGGAAGGCCAGGAATAAAACCGGGGGGAGGTCTACGGAGAAAGACGAGGCGTGAGTGTGGGCAAACCGTCTGTCCTGATCATGGACGACGATACCACCGCAGGGTGTCGATTTATTTTTTCCAAGGGTATTTCTTTCTCCAATTGGAAAAGGTGGTGGCATTGGGCAGACCCAGAAGACGGGTGGCAGAGGATTTGTTGCCGCCACTTTCCCGCAGTGCCTTGTCAAAATAGTGGTCCGCAACCTCGCTTAATACGTCGGTCAGCCTGAAACTCTGTCCAAATTCCCGCCCAAGGATGGTGCTTACGGAGGTGACCTGGATCCCGAACAGGGCTTCTTGAATATCTTTGGATTTGACGATGTTGTTCTCGCTCCACAGGATGGCGCGCAGCAGGGTATTGTAAAGTTCCCGTATGTTGCCAGGCCAGTGGTAAACCTGGAGAAGTTCGTGGGCTTTGTCTGTCAATTTTCTCTTTTTGTCAAAGCCCTGGTTCTGCATCATGTATTGGTTGATTTTGGCAACGAAGACCTGTACCAGTTCGGCCAAGTCCTCTGGTCGTTCGCGTAGAGGGGGAATGGTAAACACGGCCACCGCCAGACGATGGAACAGATCATTGCGAAAGCGTCCGTGGCTAATATCCTGCGATAAGTTGCGGTTGGTTGCCGCCACGATGCGAAAATTCACTTTGCGGGGATGGACTGAACCGATCGCTGTAACCTCTCGTTCCTGGAGAACCCGAAGCAATTTGACCTGGGTGGACAGGGGTAATTCTCCGATTTCATCCAAGAATAAGGTTCCTTGATCGGCTTCGGCGATGTAGCCGGTGCGGGCTACGGTAGCTCCGGTAAAGGCCCCTTTTTCATGACCGAAAAGTTCCGCCTCCACCAGGTTGTCCGGGATGGCACCGCAGTTGACACAAACGAAGGGTGCGTCGCGTCGCTTGGAGGCTTGGTGGACGATGTGCGCCAGCACATCCTTTCCTGTTCCTGACTCCCCTTGAATCAGCACTGGCAGGTCCATGGCTGCGACACGCTGGGCGCGCTTGACTAATGTTTTCATGAGATTGTTGCCAAAAACCAATCCCTGGGAAGAAAATTCGGCGTCATCGGGAAAAACTTTATTCAGGCTTTCGGTTTCTTCGATACTCTCAGATTTGGAAGGTGTGGAAGGCATCACGGACCTCGCGATTTTTTTGATCGGTACAGCTTGTTGGCACCTCTTGGGGAATGGTTTTCACCCACAGTGAAGGGCTTCACGGATGGCAGGAATGAGACGGGCATGGATGTCGTTTCGAACGGTAATAAAGCTTTCCAGAGGTTCCCCGTGGGGGTCGTGGAAGGGCAGATGAATATGCGGGACCGGGCGCGGAAAAATTGGGCAGGTTTCCTTAGCGTTATCGCAGACGGTTACAACAAGATCGATGCTTGAGTTCATGACGGCGTTTATGTCTTTGGGATAAAGTCCATCGGTCGATAGCTTCGCCATTTTAAGTGCTTCAATGGCACCATCTGCCACCTTTGGCTGTGGTTTCGTGCCAGCCGACAAGGCGCGGACTTGTCCGGCCATAAAGTGGTTGACAAGGACTTCGGCCATTTGTGAGCGACAGGAATTCCCGGTGCAAAGGATCAGGACTGTTTTATTTTGGCTCATAATTTCCCTTTATTCAGGTGATCTTTAGCGTTTCTTATGGTTTGTCCGGCATGTCGAAAGCTTTTCTGATCCGGGGCAACAAATTGCCCAAAATTTCATCCGGGTAAGGTTGCGGTGGATGGATTCCCCAGACGGGTTTTGGCCAAGCTTTGTCGGATTCAAATCGTGCAATGATGTGAATGTGTAGCTGCGCAACGACGTTGCCCAAAGCGGCAACGTTAATTTTGGTTGGCCGAAACATTGTTCGCAACAGTTGCGAGGTTCGCTTGATGTCCGCAAAAACGAGAGGTACGTCGGTTTCCGTCAGATCGTCAAAGTCCCGCAATCCTGGACGGTCGGGCACCAGGACAAGCCAGGGATAGTGCCGGTCGTTCATCAAAAGCACCATACATGCAGAAAGCGATCCCACCATGATGCCATCTTTGGCGAGCGTTGGGTGAAGTTCTGTCTGGTTCATCGTGGCCAACCTTTTTTGTTTGTAACAGGCTTGAAGAAACCGGTCGGGCTGTTGCCTGGTGGTTTGTCCGTTCATCTCGGACAACAGCCGCCATTCTACCTGGGAGCCAAAGATTTCACCATTCTCCACGATTGCCAACTTAGAAAGGACTTGGCCTTGGGTTGCCTGTCTGCCCAAGTTATGAAAGACTCCCGGGAATTGCTCGCGTGGGTACCCCAGATGGCAACTCCAAACCGGGAGAAAACATGTGACCGCCGGAGAAAAGTTAAGACAATTGTTGGCTCGACCTGGAATTAAAATTGCCCCAGCCGTTTACGACTGTCTGGGGGCCATGATCGCCGAACAGGTGGGATTGGAGCTGATATTTTCAGGAGGATTCAGTATTTCCGCCGCCAAACTCGGCAAACCCGACATGGGATATCTGACCGCAACCGAAATGATCGATGCCGCCAGGGCCATTTCCAGGGCGACCAGTTTGCCTGTTATTGCCGATATGGATACCGGTTATGGCAATCCCCTCAATGTGGTACGAACTATCGAAGAGGTTGTGGCTTGCGGTGTGGCCGGCGTCATTCTGGAAGATCAGGTTTGGCCGAAACGTTGCGGTCATATGGAGGGCAAACAGGTGATCGGTGTCGCGGAACACTGTGAAAAAATACGTGCTGCCCGCTTTGCCGCCGGAGATAGCGGGCTTGTGATCATCGCCCGCACCGATGCCAGAGCCATTCACGGCCTTGACGATGCCATGAAACGCGGTGAACAATACCTGCAAGCGGGTGCCGATATGTTGTTCGTCGAAGCCCCGAGGACCAGGGAAGAGTTGGCCACCGTGGCCCGAAACTTTCCCCAACACAACCTTTTTGCCAATATCATCGAAGGAGGGAAAACCCCCAACCTGTCCGCCAAAGAATTGGAGGATATGGGATACAAGGTTGTCGTGTTTGCCCTTTCCGGACTTTTCGCCGTCACCGAGGCATTATTGAACTGCTTTACCCATTTACAAAAATCTGGAACAACCCAGGGGTTGGCGCATACCATGGATTTCACCGGATTTGAACAGGTTATCCGGATGGACAAACATCGATTATTGGAAGAAAAATTTTTGCCGATAAAAAAATGCGAAGTGGTGTAGGTTTGGAAACCAAAACCACAGTATACCGGAATACAGGTGAAACAACGTTCAATAAACTGCGAAAACCCTGTAGGGTTCGGTATTAGGGATTGTTTGATGGTTCGTCAAGGTTTCCAGGAGGTTTGGGACGTGGCTCGTTCTGAAGATGAAAAAAGATTGACCAGAATTCTCAGGGATTCTGAGAGATTTTTTAACTACGAAATTCACATTGATAGAGAAAGTCTTGTCGCATTACAGGATGAGGCGGAAGATTTTGTCATGTCCCATGGCAACATCGCCCGATTGATCCTGGCCCGCCTGGCCTGTCTGGCCAAAGATGAAGAGTCCATGCGTCGCCATCACTATGCCATTCTGGAGAATTCCCCCGATGATCCTGCAATCTTTCGTGATTACAGTGAATCTTTAAGGAAAATGGGGTATTACTCAGAGGCGCGGGAAATGGCGCGGCGTGCCCATGAATTGGCTCCAGCGGATGGCGAACTGTTGCGCATGCTGGTCAAAGATTGCATGGTCTCCGGTTTTTTCCAGGCCTCCTGGCATTATCTTGACTTGGCCATCCGGGCCAATGCCCGTGTTACGGCCAGGGAATATGATTTTCTTTCTCAATCAGTTTTGTTTCTCAGGGAAAAAAATATTGCCGATCCAGAGCTTGAACGTTTACAACAGATTGCCATCGCAGTTTTGCGTCTGGAAGAACTCCTGCCCATGGGGGTGTTCCGATCACCGGCTGTTCACATGGAATTCTTGTATAATCAGCCCGTTGCATCCGGGGGCAAGGAATCCAAAAAACAGGTGTTCCTGATGTGGGGAATTCAAACTTCGGTACGAGGGGACCATCTTGGAATTCTCAATGCAAGGTTATACCAGGCCATATCCCGATCCCAACTGGGACAACATATTCTTTCCCATATTAAAATTCGTTTTTTTCACCGGACCAGGGAAGGGATGATGTCATCGGGTTTTAACTATTGAAAATGACTGTAAAAAGGTTCCTGATATGATTTCCCCCTGTCACTCCGGGATGAATTACAAACAGCGCAAAGAAATGATCGCAAAGTTTAACGCCTTGCAAATTCAGGCTGTTGTCTTTGATTTTGACGGGGTGCTGGCCGATTCTGTTCCCATCAAGGACGATGCCCTGGAAAGTTTGGTAGAAATGGAGATGCCAGGCAAAGGTCCACAGGCCAGAGTCCTGTGGAATCAAACCCGAGGAATTTTTCGCCGGGAGCGTATTAAAATGATATTCAGGGAGGTTTTGGGAATTGCCCTGGAAAATGACCCCCTGGACCGTCTTGTTGCGCGTTATAAAGACAGTATCTACCAACGCACCTTGTTCGCCCCTCCCATTGCAGGCAGCCTGGAGTATTTACAAAGTTGGCCCTTGATTCCATCCTACGTTGTTTCGGCGGCTCCCCAGGAGGAAGTTGTCGAAATCATCCAAGGTCGTGACATCCATCGATTTTTTCGTGGAATCTTTGGTGGCCCCACCAAAAAAGAAAGCCTGCTGGCCGAAGTGATCCGGCGTGAACAATGTCAAGCCAGGGAATTGTTGTTTATTGGTGATTCCGACTCGGATCATCGCGCTGCGGTGGCGGTCGGGGCTTCTTTTTTGGGGGTGGTGGCCACGGGGTGTCCCAATCCTTTTCCCCCCGATTGTCGCATCGTGGCCGATTTGACTGGGCTTGCGGATATTGTGGCCGATTGGTGGAACTCAGTGTCTGTGTAACCGAATTATTGTGGGGGGCCGGGGGGGATCATCCCCCCCGGCGGAGGTTTGGAGGCAGAGCCTCCAAGGTTTTTCTTTTGACTTTGATTTTGATTTTACCGCTTCATTGCTTACGGGGGGGGTGCTCTCGTATCAAACCCCCACCAGGAGGGGGGGATGCCCCCCTTCCTTAACCCCCGCAATAATTTTTGCCAAATTTTATTTTTCCGATGCCCGAACTACTTTACCAGGGGCAGACCGGCGTCAACCCAATCCTGGTTGCCGCCACGGAACCAATAGATTTTGCCAGGATATTGGATTTCTACCAAAGCTTTGATGCCCTGGGGGCTTTGTCCACACCACCAACCGTTGCAAAAAACGATGATCGGCTTGTCTTCAAGCTTCTTCACTTTGGCCTTGGCTTTGGTGGCACTGGCGGTCAAGTCGCTGTAAGGCAGGTTGACCGATCCGGGAACGGTCCCTTTTTCAAACCAGTCGGGGGTACGCATGTCCACAATGAGGATTTTACCGGCGTTGATGTCAGCCGCCATTTTGGGAAAATCTTCCACCTTGAACAGAGTC
>Ga0206226_1000042_pt1 | contig 10477 bp, 13 predicted proteins | sample MancosC3_FD_155478 | JGI IMG/M metagenome (GOLD analysis project Ga0206226, IMG submission 155478) | Subsurface sediment microbial communities from Mancos shale, Colorado, United States - Mancos C3 | ecosystem: Environmental > Terrestrial > Deep subsurface > Rock core/Sediment | place: USA...
AGAGAACTCTTGACTTCCACCAGTACCACGGCATCGGTATTTTCCACGAAAACGTCGATCTCCATGTGACGCCCACCAGGAAGCTTGGACCTCATCCGACGGCTGACCATATGGACCGGAATCCCCTTTACAACAAAAAGGGTCTCGCAAGCAGGGGCGACCATTCCCTCGACAAATTCGCCCCAACGTCCCCCCAATCGACCAATCTGCACAGAAACCTCTTTGACCTTACGGTCGGTTTCCTTGAGTTGAGCGCTGGTTTCCTTTACCTGAGCTTCGGTTTCCTTAACCTGGACTTCGGTTTCCTTGAGCTGAGTACTGGTTTCCCTAACCTGGACTTCGGTTTCCTTAATCTGGGCACTGGTCTCCTGAAACTTACGGTCAAGTTCCACTCTTCGCTCACGGTCCTCCCTGACCATCTCCTGGAACTTTCGATCTGTTTCCTGGAACTTGCGATCGGTCTCCTGGAACTTGCGATCGGTCTCCTGGAACTTGCGATCGGTCTCCTGGAACATTTTCCAGACATCGTCAAAAGTCAAGGCCTGAGTCACAGCAATCTCTCCTAAACCTCAACCAGCTTGGGATACGTAGTTTTCAAACGTCATCCCCGCAAAAGCGGGGATGACGGAAACTACACACCCCAAGCCGGGAGCGGTTTAATATCCCGCCCTTCGGGCAAAAACCAAAACCATGGGGGCTTTGCTCCCAAACCTCAACCGGTGGGGGGGAGATGATCCCCCCCAAATCTCCGCAACAGTTTTCCCAGCATACCACAAGCCGGAAGGCACCCCCTCCCCCCGGCTTACGGCCTAAAACCCTCTACAACCCCATCCCCATCTGAATATACCCACAGGGACAGGCCAAGTGACAAACATGGCAACCGTTACAGCGCGTGTAATCGGTATGCATCACCTTGCCCTGAGGACGCTTGAAATCCCGCTCGATAGCCTCCCTCGGGCAATAAATACGACACTGGTCGCACACAAAACAAAGACCACAACTCAGACACCGCTTGGACTCCGACAGAGCGTCCTCAAAAGAGATCGTGCGCGTCGTCTCCTTGAAAGTCCTTGTCGCCTCATCCAGAGGAATCTGCTGCTCCTCATGCCGCTTTGAGGGCGGATAGAAGCCCAAACGCATCTCTGTATGTTTGACAGGACGCGCCTTGTGGGGAAGATTGATGTTTTCTCCAAGCAGATAAGCATGAATGGCGCGCGCTGCAAGACGTCCATGCCCCACAGAACGCGTGGAAATGCCCAATCCAATCACATCGCCACCGGCAAAAACACCGGGAGTCGCCGTGTTGAACGTTTTATCCACCGAAAGCCATCCCCACTTGTCGGCCAAGGTCTCCATCCCCTGTTCCAACTCGGGGACTTGACCAATACCCATGATAATGGTGTCGCAGGCGATGACAAACTCCGATCCTGCCACGGGCACCGGACGACGCCTTCCCGAGCTGTCAGGGGCACCAAGCTCCATGCGAATACACTTGACCCCCGTTGCCCGACCGCCGTTGGTGACAATCTCCACCGGAGCCGTCAACAGCTCAAAATGAATCCCTTCATGCTCCGCTTCCACCACATCCTTGGCAATGGCCGGCATTTCATCCTTGGTACGACGATACAACACCGTCACCTTGGTGTACTTGGAAACCCTGAGGGCCGAACGAGCCGAATCCAAAGCGGTTTTTTCAATAGAAACCGTTTCCTCGTCGTGCTGCGCCTTTTTATCCATTTCCGCACGGGCGTGATCATAAGCACCCGCATCACCAGAAGCTTCAGCGGCATCAAGCTCCGCCTGGAGCCGCAATGATACGCGAGCGGCATCCATGGCACTGTCGCCACCACCAATGACGATCACCTGGGAACCGATTTCCACCTTGGCCCCCGAGTTGACCCGGTTGAGAAAACTGGCCGCAGTGAACACATTGGCGGAATCTTCCCCCGGAATGTCCATGACGCTACCCTTATGCGCCCCCAGCCCCAGGAAGACAGCATCAAACTGCTTCTTCATGTCTCCAAAGGAAATATCCCGTCCAATGCGGGTGTTACACTTCAACTCCACCCCCAGATCAAGGATGTTCTGCACCTCAGCATCCAAAATTTCATCGGGAAGGCGGTAAGTGGGAATGCCATACCGCAGCATGCCACCCGTTTTTTCAAACGCCTCGAAAATGGTTACCTTGTGTCCCCTGCGGGCCAGCTGATAAGCACAGGAAAGACCCGCCGGGCCAGACCCCACCACAGCAACCTTTTTGCCCGACACCTTGTCGGTCAACTTTTTGTATTTTAACTTGCGGTTTAACCCATGGTCGCCAATAAAACGCTCCATGTTGTTGATCGCCACCGCACCATCGGTCATGTACTGCCGGTTGCATCCAGACTCACACGGATGCGGACAGATACGGCCATGGGTCGCAGGCAGAGGATTTTTGTCGGTCAACAATTCCCATGCCTGATCCAAAGCCGTCTCGTGGGATATTTTGAGCATTCCTGCTTGGCTGATGCTCGTCAAATAACCCCGAATATCCTCGCTGCTGGGACACGCATCCCGGCAGGGGGGAATTCTTTGGACGTAGACAGGGCATTTCCAACTGGTACCGTTGCGAACAACGATCTCCTCAGGGACACCACGACCGAGTTTAGCCTCCAGATCCTCCCTGGAAATCTGTGTCAATATGGTTGACTCTTGCATTAACGAATTCCTCCCGGAGTAAACAGGTTACCAGACCCGCATCAGAGTCGGACCATGGCCGACCTGTTGAGTGTTGAAAGGGCTTCCGGGCTGTCATCGATATGATAACGTGTGAAAGGAAAACCGGTTTTTTCAAAAAACCGTTGCCACCCGATCCTTTCAATCCACTCCCCGAGACGCTCCCAAGGTTTGCCACCCTCTTTATAGGCTTTCAAAATGGTCTTGACCGCCACGGAAACTTCAGGCCAACGCGGTGGATTGTTGGGAATGCCCCAAACAGCCAACTTCATGAATGTTGGCGCACTGCGGGCGTTGGACATTTTGCCGCCGACCCAGATGGACAGGGTATCGGTTTGGGAATCCCGAATTTCCATGCTGGGGCACTGTCCGTGGCACGCGCCACAGTACATGCACTTTTCTTCGATAACCTCAACCGTTTCCTTCCCGTTGATGCTCGCCGGGCGAATCGCTGCGGCGGGACAAATGGCGACAACCTTGGGAAGCTCGCATATCTGCATGTTGCTATGGTTGATGCGGGGGGCATGGTGGTGTTGCACAATGATCGATATATCACCATGGCTGGCACAGTTGATCTGGCAGCACGACGACGAAATGTGAACCCGATTGGGAAAGGCTTCGTTTTTGAAATCATCGATGAGATCGTCCATCAAAGCTTTCACCGAACCGGCGGCATCGGATCCGGGAAGGTTGCAGTGCAACCAACCCTGGGTGTGGAGAATGTTGGACACCGAAGGACCGGTACCACCCAAAGGCCAGCCCAGTTCTTTCTCCACCGCATGGATCAAAGGATCCAGATTTTCTTTTTTTCCAACCAAAAACTCAATGTTGGAACGGGAAGTGAAACGCAAAAACCCTTCGCAATATTTATCGGCAATCGCACACACCTTGCGAACGGTATCGGCACTCATCGTCCTGGGAGAACCGGCACGGACGGTATAAAGTTTGTCGCCGCTTTCGCCCACATGCACCAACACACCAGGGCGCAATCTTTCATGGTAGTCCCACTTGCCGTAATTCTTGGCCATGAGGGGATGCAACATTTTGTTGTAGTCCGGAGCACCCTGGTCCCGGGGTGCCAGCGTAGTCTGACTCATATCGCTATTTGCTCCTTTGGAAAATGATCTTTATGGCTTGGGACAAATCGCAGCAACCTACATGGTTTCCCTGGCTTCCGATTCACGGTTCCATACCGGGGGATTTTGCTGCCGCTCTCCATCAAACTTGCTGGGGCCCAATTCCTCAAACTTGATATAGGAGGTGGTCCGTGGACGACAGATCATACGCGCATCCGGCTCGATATCGAGTCCTTTGAGGAACGTCATCATGCCGATGCGGTAGATGAATTCGCCCACCCGTTCATGATCCATGCCGTTATCGTTCCAGAATTCCCAGACTTTTTCGATGAAGTCGGTGAGATTGTTCAAATCTTCATCGGTTTCAAGCTTGATGAAGGGGACGAGGACCGAGCCCATGGTATCGCCGATTTTCAAGGTGCGGTGACCGCCGATAAGGATGGTAGCACCGCGATCCTTACCCGGTTTGAGGGCTTTGTGCATGACGTTGATGCAGTGCATGCAACGCACGCAATCGCTGTGGTCAACGACGAGTTCCTTGCCACGTACCGACAGGCAGCGGGTGGGGCAGCGGGTGAGGACGTTGTTGACCAGATAATCCATCCCTTTTTCGTCGATGAATTCGGCAACCTTGGCCTGGTTGACCTGCATGGCCCCCCGCCAAGTACCGATGATGGGCATATCGGAACGAACAATGGAGTTGGAACAATCGTTGGAACAGCCAGAGAGTTTGAACTTGAATTTATAGACAAACTCAGGACGGTGCAAATAGTGAATGAAGGTATCGGTAAGGTGTTTGGTCACCTTCATGGTGTCGTAGCAGGCCATTTCACAGCGGGCCTGGCCGACGCAACATTGCAGGGTACGCAGAGCCGCCCCCGATCCACCGATGTCCCAACCGGCATTCATCAGATCCTCAGCGCATTGCAAGGAACCGGCATCGTCAAAGCCCAGGAGAAGCACATCACCGGTCATGCCGTGGAACTGGAGGATACCCGCTCCGTTTTTCTCGGAGATATCGGCGAGATTGCGCAGAGCGTCGGTGCTGTAGACCCAACCTGGGGGTTCAATGACGCGCACGGTATGAAAATTGGCCAAACCAGGATATTTGTCGGCCTTGTCGGAAACACGGGCGATAATACCGCCACCGTAGCCAGGGGCATTGATGATTTTACCCTGCCAATAATTCCAACGATTTTGGTAGGATTCTTCCAATTGATTAAGCAACTGGGTAATCACTGGTCTCTTTTTTGAATACGCTTTAAGATCAGTAACAAAACTTGGCCACTCACCCGACTCCAACTCATTCAGCATGGGTGTGTTCAGGGCCATTTCCTTAGCGCTCATATGATAACTCCTCGGAATGGTGGTAGATTGCTTTCATGCGTGCCTGTCCCTGGGGAGGGGCGGGACCCACTTCAAGCGGCGCATCACGATCTCAACGATCAAAGAATCTCAACAGGAGGGGATTCTACATGGCTCAAGAGTCCATGACAACTTCGAAAGAGCACATTTTTTCCGCCATGAACATAATGCCCTGCGGGCAAAAATCAAAGTCAAAAACAGCGAAGGGAGATTTTTGTCCAAATTATCAAGAAAAGAACCTTGGAGTGCTGCCCCAAACCCCGCCGAGGGATGGGATGATCCCCCCCGTGCTGCGGTCAGTTTTGGTGAGCAGGATTGGGTCAATTCCTATGAGTGCTGAGGTGCGTACTGCGTGCCTGAAGCTTCGGTCGGCGAAATGGGGAGGGAAATCCTTCTCTCCGACCTTCGGTCCGGTGAGTTGTCATGGGGTTGACAGGTCTGTATTCTCAAACAGGTTCGGCTTGCCATGGGGGAGGTTCGCGGTTACTCTGAAAGGATAAGAAAACGTACAACGTGGGGTTGCTATGACAGTCCTTCCCGAAATGATTCCCGTATCCGACCTGCGCCAGGATGCTGCTGCCACCCTCAAGCGGTTGGAGTGCTCCCGCCACCCCATCGTCATCACCCAGAGGGGACGAGCCGCTGCCGTGCTGATGAGCGTCAAGTCCTATGAGCGATCCGAAGAGGAGCGGCAACTCCTGCTACGGTTGCTGAAAGCTGAAAAAGAAATTCAAAAAGGTGAAGGTCATGACATGGATGAGGTCATGGCCCAATCCAGAGCTCTGTTGGAATCCAAATCAGAATGAAGGTCCGCTTCACCCCTTCTGGACTCACCGAACACATGAAATCTCTTGAGTTCTTGCAAGAGGAGAACCCGACTGCGGCATGGCGATACCTAAAACACCTTGATGACCTATTGAAACAGATTGAACAGTTCCCCAAATCAGGCCGTCCGCTTCCGGAATATCCGGATCTTGCGTACAGGGAGGTGATCGTTCACCCGAACAGATACATCTACCACGTCAGTGGGGAAACGGTCTGGATTGCAACGGTATGGGGTGAACGCCAGAAAATAAAAAAACTTCAACCGCCGACGTGATCACCTTCGCCGAGTCAATCTGGGAATAGTATATCCTATTTCACAGAGGTTCCAGATTGCAGTAGGAAAATTGATATACTGTCCCCAGATTTACCAACGAAATATTATACCCTTCGAGCAAAAAAAGTCAAAAACAAAAAAACTACATATCCATTTCGCTCAAGCTGAATAAAACCAACCATTTGAAATAAAACAAGAATTCCTGCTTGTAACAGGAAGTAAAAAATCTACAACAATATCAACATGTTACCTTATTTTACTTAAGCGAAGTGGATACGTAGTTTCCTGGTTTCCCAGCCTTTTCGGTAAAAGGGGGGCAACCCTATCCCAATGGTCATTATGCAATAATAATGGATTCCTACTCCTGGGAGACAAAATGGCAGGCCGAGTTATTGAATGTCAAGACGACCTAGGAAAAACGATCCGTCACGACCACCTCACGCAAAGGCAACGGCCCCCCACGGGGAGCGGCGGGTTCAAGTCCTTTGCCTATGGCCACGGCCATGACGATACAATGGTCCTCGGGCAAACGAATCAATCGCGCCGCCGCCGCAAAATCAAAACCGATCATGGGACAGGAATCCCATCCCATCCCCTGAGCCGCCAGCATCAGGGTTTGCGCCGCCAGGCCGCCCGACCGCATGGCCTCATCGCGTTGGCATTGGTCGTGACCGCGATAAAATTGATCCATCGCCGCAACGCTACGGTTTCTGATTTCCTCGGAGGCATTTTTCCAATAGCGTTGGGGTGATTTTTCCCAAGCTTTGAGGTCGGCCAGCACCATAATCAACAGTGCGGCATCAGTAACCTGAGATTTTCCCCGGAAAATGGCGCGCATCTCCCGGCGCAACGTGGGATCGCGCAACCAGAGAAAACGCCAGTTTTGCATGTTGAAAGCGGTGGGTGACAAAACGGTTAAACGCAACAGTTCCATAACCTCGGCTTCGGTCATGGAGTGTCCGGGGTCGAATTTTTTGACCGCCCGGCGTCTTTCAATAGCTTCACCAACGTTCATCCTTGTTTTTTCTCCCGTTGTTGGACGAATGTCACAAACGCCCTAAGCTCCTGGTCCGACGCCATCTCATCGCCACAGGCACACTGGACGGAACCATAGACGTGTATCTCACCATCGTCACGCAGGACGGCCCCCCCATAGCCACCAAATTCAACGAACAATCGTTCCAATTCCTCCCGTTGAAACTGCCCAAGGGTCATCCAGGCAACAATTTTTTCTTGTGCGCACACGCCGATCACCACCTCACAACGGCAATTCAAACTGTCTGAGTTTATCCAATTCCCCCGGTCGAATCTTTTTAATTTTAAAACCTCCCCCCGACAAGGCAGCCAGTTCATAAGCGTCGACAATCTTGCCATCCGCATCCGTCAGCCATACATGGCTGATTCCGGAGTCGCTGGAAAGGAGTGCCCTGGCTTCACGCCGGGCCTTGCTGTGACTGCCGTCGATGGCAATTGTCGAATTAATCTTGCCGTAGGTGCGAATGGTAAAAGAGGGTGGGCTGGGCAGCACTTCGGGGAGCGCTACGGATGGCACCTCTGGAGTCATCCGGGGCGAAACCCCGGCGGTTGCCGCAGGCGGCACATCGGGAATCGTTAAGGACGGAACTTCAAGGGAGGCTTCGGGCAGCCCCCTTTCCTGCTGCGGGGCGGCGGCGTCAGAGAGCGAAATTTGTACAGGCTCCTGGTTGTCGCACCCTTGAAAATGGCCTTCGGCGCGGACACAAAAACAATGTGCAAAGCCGAGATACCAATGCCCATGCCCAACGGTAATGGCAGATCCATCATTGAAAATAAATCGTTTTTTTCCAAAAGCCTCATCCACCCGGACGGCCTGACTACCGCAAAGGCCATCCAAAGATTCTCCCTGGACCGTTTGAAAAGCATGGCCATCGTTGTTAAAACGTTGGGCAATGGTTGTGGCGATCATCTCCATGACCTTCTCCTATGGGAAGGGGCTATTGAAAAAAAACGTTCATCTCCAATAGCACATGCAACCGTTTTCTGAGAAAAACACGGGTCAATCGAAACCATCGTCTGTGCCTGATGCGGTGGATCAACCTGGATTTTCCCGGAAAATCAAACAGAATGATTCCAAAAAAAACAAAAACAAAGCCAGGGCCTGGGATACCGGGAATGGAAAGAAGAAACCCGACGCAAACCAACAATACTCCCACAGCCTGACGAATGAAAAGTGCCATAATTCCCATTTTTGGCTGCCAAAGGGCGGTTATTCGCACAAGCCTGCCAGGAATCATCAAGCACCTGAAAATCAAGAGTTCACCATCGCCCCACAGGAGGAGATAGCGTCAAATGGCATTGGGGTCAATGCTCCATCCAATCCCCTTTTTTCAACCTGCCGCAGAAGGGGGTCCCTTCCGTTTGCTCCATCCGGCCAGATTTTGGGCGCAATGGGAGCCAAACCTGACAAATTTCAGTGGACTGAAAGGTTAAAATCCTGGACAATCTGATTGTGGAAGAGTTGTTTCACCGAGGTTCAGCGTCTTAATCGTCAAGTTTTGAACGAAAGCGTTTACGGATGATCTGGTGTTGCAGATTTTGATCGGGCGGGAAGCTGTGGAGCTGCTGACAGTGGAATTCGCTTCCACCCAGAAGCGTCTTCCCGATCTGCTGTTTTTACTGAAGGATGATTCTATTTTCCATCTGGAGTTGCAAATTCTACTTTGTCACATTGGACACGCACTCTGGATCCCCGCTTTCGCGGGGATGACGAGGCAGAAAATCCGTCGAAAATGGCAGCCGTCATTCCCGCGAAAGCGGGAATCCAGGAGAGACAAACACTTAAACTGCAAATGTGACAAAGTAGAACAAAGCAGCCCTGAGAGCATGGACTGGCGTATGCTGACGTATGTTGATACGTCAGCGTTATCCGATCCAAAGGCAGAGCATTCTAGGACGTTTACATGACCGATCCCGACAATCAGAGCCAGCCGACAGAGTATGACTCGCCGTGGAAGGAGATCTTGAAGGCGTACTTCAAGGATTTCTTGGAGTTCTTTCTTCCAGAGGCTCATGATGGCATTAATTGGCAGCGTGACCCTGAGTTTCTGGACAAAGAATTGGACCGGATTACGAAGGAGGCAAAGGCTATCAATCGCCGCGTGGATTTGCTGGTAAAAGTGTGGTTGATCCATGGTGATGAACTCTGGGTATTGATCCATGTTGAAATTCAGGGGAATCGAGATCTCGAATTTGCGGAGCGGATGTACACCTGTCAGCACCGGGCATATGACCTTCACCGTAAGCCGGTAGTTGGTTTGGCAATTTTGGCTGACGAAGAGCCAAGCTGGCGGATTTCGGAGTATCGTCAGGAGCTTTGGGGAACTGAGCTGGTCTATCGGTTCAACACGGTCAAGCTGTTGGATTTCCTGAGTAACCTTTCCGAATTGGGGACGTCCGATAATCCTTTTGCCATCGTCACCTTCGCGCACCTGACTGGCAAACAGACCAAGAACGAACCAGAAAAACGCTTCCAAGAGAAGCAGCGCATTACGCGCAGCCTGTACCGACTCGGGTTTAGTCGTCAAAAAATCATTGACTTATATCGATTCATCGATTGGGTACTGAGCTTACCGACAGAACTCGATGACCTGTTTTGGGATGAACTGTCCAAATTTGAGGAGAACCAACAGATGCCGTACATCACGAGCGTGGAACGAATTGGCATAGAAAAAGGGCGATTAATTGGCATCCAGATTGGCGAGCAGAGAGGCGAGCAGAGAGGCGAGCAGAGAGGCGAAGCAAAAATGCTGACGCGCCAGTTACAACGCCGCTTCGGTGGCATTCCCGACTGGGCCAAAGAAAAAATTGCCAGCGCCGAACTACCCTCATTGGAAGATTGGAGCCTTCGCATCTTCGACGCCCAGTCTCTGGATGAAGTCTTTTCGGACAAGGTGTGACGCCAATTTCAGAGAAAAATTTTCCCGAATCCTTTGGTAACCAGTCGATACCCAAAGCGAACCTTATCTTTCTGAGCGTCCTTAAACATGTGGAAATATCGTGAATATGGCATTTATGATCGTTTGACCTTATGGGGATATAAACACAAAACGGTTAACCACGGCCAAGGAGAATATGCTCGTGATGAGGATGGAGACGGATTCCACGAAGTCCACGTCAACACCATGGAAGGATTCTGGTCGCTGCTCCGTTCTTGGCTACGGCCACATCGCGGAATTTCACAAGA
>Ga0206226_1000043_pt1 | contig 10422 bp, 10 predicted proteins | sample MancosC3_FD_155478 | JGI IMG/M metagenome (GOLD analysis project Ga0206226, IMG submission 155478) | Subsurface sediment microbial communities from Mancos shale, Colorado, United States - Mancos C3 | ecosystem: Environmental > Terrestrial > Deep subsurface > Rock core/Sediment | place: USA...
CACCCAAATGGAAAATTCCATATCTTTGTTGATGAAGATGGGATTGCCTCCGTAGAGTCCGATATCCGAGGCTACGGGGGCATAATTTTTATCGGTATCGGCTTTAAGCAACAGTGCCTCGCTGGAGTGCTGTCGAGCACAACCAGCACCCAGGGCGGCGATCAGAGAAAGTAGGATGGTAAATTTGGTTCTTGTTTTCATAAGCAATCCCCTCAAAGAAAGATGAAAATCAAATTGCGAAATCTAGGGACACCACGCCCATTTCCTTTATGAATCTTGGGACAGTATATTCATATCCTAACCCCATCTCCACAGTCGGCCCTACATTCAACTCCATCTTGCCAACCCATTTTCCCATCGAACCAAACCTGCCTTAGCAAACACTATTAAACATTGGAATTAAACCATTTTAAGTAAGTCCGACTTGTAGAACTCACCGGGTTCCAGCCTAAAGAATTCGGAAAATATTAGCAGAGAAAGAGAAAAAATCAAGATCAAAATTCGTAGGGTTCGATACAGAACCAGTATCATATATAGGCAGTCTGCACTATATATTTGGAATCTTTGAGTTTTTCAAACGACAACGACCACCCCGAAAGGTGGCCGTGACGTGGAAAAAAAACTGGCGAAGAAAAATGGTGGACCCCCCAGGATTCGAACCTGAATTCTGGGGGCACCCGACTAAATTGCTAGAATTTCAAAACAATTTGGTCGGGTGTCCCCAGAATGGCCCCAAACGGGGAATTCCGGAATTCGAATTCAGAGCATCATGTTCCTTCACGACAACACCCACACCCCGTTTTGTTTTATCTCGTCGTACATTGCGTCTGGAGCGAGGTCCAGTTCCCCTGGCCAAGAAACAAACCCATCGACCACACTCAATTGGCTGAACACCGCTGGCTCCTGCAACTTTTCAAAGACACCACGCAAATGTGATGGCAGCATCCGAACCCTTCCAGTCAGACCATCGGCGAATGTCACCATAAATTCCAGATGGTCAACCACCCTGGCTTCTACAACATCCCAATACATTTTTGCCTCCTCCATCACCGCAATGGTTCAATAGGAAACGGCTCTTTATGTTGCTGACACAATTCCCAGCCCCGCAGTAGTTCTTCCTGGTGAAGTTCCGCCCAGTCAAGAACCAGTTCCCGCGCACGGCGTGGCAAGTCCCCCCTGATGACTTCCAACGCTCGAATGTCAATCAACGACCGAAATTCTCCGTAATGAGCATGAAAATGCGGTGGCGCGTGCTCATCGAAAAACATGCGAATGCAAATCCCATAAAAGACACTAATCGTTGGCATACCACTTTCCTGGCATCAACCTGTTGAACATGATGCCCTGCGGGCAAAAAAACAAAATCAAAACCCTGGGGCTGCGCCCCTAGATCCCCCTTGGGGGGCAGTAAAATCAAAATCAAAGTCAAAATCAAAGTCAAAAGAAAAACCTTGGTGGGCTGCTGCCTCCAAACCTCCGCCGGGGGGGATGATCCCCCCCGGACCCCCGCAAAAATTTTTGCCAAACCCCACATTGGAAAAAGTTTCAATCCCTCCACCCCAATACCGTACACGGAGCACTGTCGATCCCCCGCATGATCAAAGGGGCGCAGACGACCTGGGACAGAGCGGTCAGTGAATGTTCCAGGTTCATGTCCTCGATGATCACCACTGGTTCCCCCGGGGCATCAGGATCGAGAAAGGCGCGGTGGCTCTCACTTCCCAAAAGTCGGTGACGCCTTGAGGTAAGCGAGACAAAATCCATCCCCAACCCCCGAACCTTGGGCCGTTTTTCACGCAGCCACTTCCCGACTTCGGCCAACACGCCAGGATTATCGTGACTGTAAAGGTCAAGACCGCGATGCCGTTGAAAACCGGTACGCAGCAACACCAAATCACACCCCTCCCCCACCACCTCCTGCAACGCCGCAACCCCGATCAACTCCCCAGGTCCGACCGTCACATCCACCACGCACGGGCAAGAAAAAACCCATTCGCCGGCAGCAAAATCGGCAACAGAACGGCCATGATCAAAAAAATGGGCCGGGGCGTCCACATGCGTGCCCCAATGGTTTTCCAGGGTGATGCGAAACACATTGGCGGCATCCCCCCCCCGGATGGATTTAACCACCGCCATTTCAGGGCGAGCAAAGGTATCGCCGTAAACTGGAACCACAGAACCCAAAGGGTGAGAAAGCACTATCCAACGAGAACGATCCATGGCAACTACTCCTGAACAACACCCTCAAGGGTGACATGAGTGAATCGATTACGCCCTCCCTTCTTGGCGACATACAACCTGTCATCGGCGGCTTTCAGCAGGAACTGCGCATTTTCATCCCGATGGGGCACCATCGTCGCAGCACCAATACTGATAGTTACATGCTCGGCAACGGATGATTTGGCGTGAGGAATGGCCAGAGACTGCACCTGATCGCGTAACCGCTCGGCGGCATTGGGAACTCCAGAAGCATCCAGCCCAGGAAACAAGGCAGCAAACTCCTCGCCACCATAACGGGCAACAAAATCGGTGACACGCAACAAGGCACCTCGCAACGCCGCAGCAACCGCCTTCAAACAATCATCACCCGCCTGATGGCCGTAATGATCATTGAAAGGTTTGAAAAAATCCACATCCAACAACATCAACGTCAATGGGGATGAAGCCCTTGCCCCCCGCCGCCATTCCTGGTCAAGCATAGTATCGAACTGGCGGCGGTTGGCAATTTCGGTCAAGCCGTCCATGGTGGACAACCGCTCCAGGGTATCACGATAGTGTTTGAGTTCCAGATGGTTACGCACCCGTGCACGGATGATGGCGGGAGATCCGGGTTTGGTAATATAGTCGATGGCTCCCAAGTCAAGCCCGCGCGCCTCATCGTCCTGGGAATCGCGGGCGGTCACGAAAATGACGGGAATTTTTTTGGTGCGGTCATCCCCCTTGAGCTTTTGGATGGTCTGATACCCATCCATCTGCGGCATCATGATGTCCAACAGTACCAAGTCGGGGTTTTCCTGCAAAGCGATACGAATGGCCTCTTCGCCCCCCGTAGCCGCGAGGATGCGGTGCTCATCCTGAAAAACGCCCGCCAAAAAGCGAATATTAACCGGAGCATCGTCAACAACAAGCAGAGTAGCCTTGGCAACAGGTTGCGTCACCGCATGTCTCCATCCAAAGAAATATCCCCCACCTGGGTAATCCGCAACAAAGGAACCAAAGCCCCCTGGAAATCGAACCGCTCCAAATGCCCGACCACCTCCTGCATGACCCGCTCGTGGGGAGATCCCCCAAGAGTGGCCGCCAGCTTTCGCGCTTGATCCTCTGCCTGGAAATCGGCACTTTTAATCTTTTCCTTGAGTTCGATCATTTCTTTGGCAACATTTTGCCAATTTTTTTCCCCCTCGGTTTGTGGCGCAGCGAGGAGAGAATCCTTGATCACCAGGGGGCGGGTGGCATCGAGAACCCGGTTGAGGGCGTTTAAAAACGGCTGAAAATGTTCGGAAATTTTTGTCAGAGGTTCTTTTCCCCCAAGATCGGCCTCCAACTGTTTGGCCGCTTCCCAAAGAGAGGATGCACCAATATTTCCCGCCACCCCCTTGATGGTATGAACGCGGGCCGCCATCTGAGCAGGATCGGCCCCGGTCACCATCATCCGGCGAAATTCGGTGGGAGCGTCGGCAAAATCGCGGGCAAAAACCTTGAGCAGATCATTAAACAGGATTCGATTCCCCCCCAGGCGTTTCAGCCCTTTTTCAACGTCTATACCGTGGATTTCTTGAAGTGGAACACCCTCTGGGGGGTCCCCAGCAGCAATGACCGAAGACACCCCAGGATCGGGACTGGGGGGCTGAGATGGAATCCGGTGTCCCAGATAGCGATGCAAACAGGCCATCAAGGCCTCGGTATCCACGGGCTTGGTCACATGATCGTTCATGCCGGCGTCCAAACATTTTTCCCGACTCCCGGCCATGGCGTGGGCGGTCATGGCGATCACAGGCAGTTCCTTGAAGCGGGGATCGCTGCGCAATTGACGCGTCGCCTCATAACCATCCATGATTGGCATCTGCACATCCATCAACACGGCTGCGAAAGTTTTTTTATCCAAAATGGCCAGGCCCTCCTGACCATGATTGGCGAGGGTGACGCGAAAACCGGCATTTTCCAAAATTTCCCGCGCCACCTGTTGGTTGATGGTGTTGTCTTCGCAAACAAGGATTTCCAAGCCATGAAAATTGCATGACCCCATCTCCAGGGGAGCCAACGGCCGGGGACGATCGGGAGAGACCGCACCGAACAGGCCGGTGATGGTGTCGAACAATAAGGACTGACCCGTCGGTTTGATGAGGAAGGCGTCCACCCCGGCGTTTTGAGCCTGTCGCCACAATTCTTCGCGGCCAAAGGCGGTCAGGAGGATGATGCGGGGACGATCCTGTGAGCTGTCGTCTCCCGTCGGGCTGAGTCCGGGATCGCTACGGATGGCGCGGGTCGTTTGAATGCCATCCAACCCAGGCATTTTCCAATCCAGGAGAACCAAACGATAAGGCTGACCAGAAGCCACGGCCTGGGACATTTTATCCAACCCTTCCCGTCCTGAGGCTGCGGTATCGGTTGCAAACGAGAAAAAATTCAACATTTCGGTCAAAATTTCACGCGAGGTCGCGTTGTCATCGACGACCAGAACGCGCAAACCCTTGAGATAATCAGCAGGAAGGAACGTTTTTTCACCCTGGAGATCCTGGCGCAGCAACACCGCCTCGAACATAAAACGGCTGCCCGCCCCCGGAGAGCTGTGCACCCGGATTTCTCCCCCCATGAGGGCAACGAGACGTTTGCAGATGGCAAGCCCCAAACCGGTCCCACCATATTGGCGCGTCGTGGATTCATCGGCCTGGGAAAACGATTGGAACAGGCGTGGAAGTTGGTCATCTGCAATACCGATGCCGGTGTCACGAACGGTGAAGGCGATACGAACCTGTTTGTCATGAATATCGACCGGCTCGGCCTTGACTTCAATTTCACCTTTGGCGGTAAACTTGACGGCGTTGCCCGCCAGATTCAACAAAATTTGTCCCAGACGCAGGGGGTCGCCCACCAAGCTGGTGGGAAGCCTGGAATCGAGGGACATAATCAATTCCACATCAGGTTTTTCCACCAGGCGGCTTTCCAGCATGTCGCGCAAATTATTGAGGACATCGTACAAGTTGAAGGGGGTGGCTTCGAGTTCCAATCGTCCCGCCTCAATTTTTGAAAAATCGAGGATATCGTTGATGATCGCAAGCAGGGAATGGGATGCGGTGCGAATTTTAGTCAGGTAATCTTCCATACGCGCCCCAGGTCGGGTTTTGATAGCCAGTTCGGTCAGGCCGACGATGGCATTCATGGGGGTACGGATTTCGTGACTCATGTTGGCCAGGAAGGAACTTTTAGCCTCATTGGCTTTTTCAGCGGCATTTTTGGCGGTATTGAGTTCCTGGGTACGGGCACGAACCTGTTCTTCCAGGACATTGAGAGAAGATTCATAGTCTCTGCGGGATTTTTCCCGTTCGGCAACGGTAGCCGCCAACATCAATCCCACCACGGTCATCGCGCTCATGAAGGCATACAGGTTGAGAATGGCGGTAACGGCATCTGTGTGAGCGAAAGGTCCCGACCCTTCAAGGGTGTAGGCCAGGGCGATGGCGGTAAACAAAAAGGCAATGGTGATGGCCCCCTGTAGTTTAAAATGGCCTCCTGCCCAGATGACCAGGGGAAAACCCATGTAGACCAGGGGCAACGAAGCTTCCAGACTGCCTGGAGTTCCAAACAAAAACCGACCGATCATCACAGTCAGGATCAACAGGACCACCCCTTCAGCCATTCTGGCCGGTTTCAGAGGATCGTTGCGCCAAAGGGAAAACGTCAGCACCAAAGGAGCGACCATGAGAACCCCCATGGCCGTGCCAACCCAATGGAAAAACCAGACGATGACCATTTCTGACAGGTAGGCATCCTGAGAATAAATGCCCCCCCCCGCACCCAAGGCACCAAAAACAGAGCTGAAACCCACGGCAAACACGGTAAACTGGATGACTCCAGTGATTTCACCCATGGAATTTTGGAAATGTGCCCGTCGCAACAAGGCCCAGGCAACAAAGGATTGCAGAGTATTGCCCATGGTGCCCGCAATAACGGCAGGCCAGGGTTGGGCAGAAACCAAACCGGTCAGGAGGAATGCGGCAAAGAGACCAGGGAGGATGCGGGGACCACGGAGCAGCATGGCCGCCACCGCCAGCCCCATGACGGGATGGCCGACCAGGGGATGTAAATCTTTCCAGGGGAGGGCCGACCAAAGTTGGGTCAGCAGGTACACCCCTGCGGCCCACACCACATTCTGCCCCATCCAACCGGTATTGAAAATTTCCGAACCCTCGGAATGGGAAATTCGCGAATTGACGATGGATGCGCTCAACGGTGATCGATCCCGAAATGGAGTTCGGTCCAGGGCACACGCACCTGGCCGTGCCACCCCAGAATAGCCCTTGTCAGCCCGCTTGGAAACCTTTGTCCCGGATCAAACGGGGTACAATCCATGTTTACCGGGTACGGATGAGATGATACCCTGCTGCGCTTGTCCGTGTTTCCTTGCCCCCAGGCCGTTCAGGCGGAACCCCACATGTTGTCCAAGGTCGTCGCCCTTCTGTTTCTCCTGTTCATTGCTGCCGCGTGGCGGATACAAACCGCCGACCCGCAGGCGGCCCCCCCCGAGATTACCGCGCCCCTCCCCGATCCCGTCAGCAGGGTGCGCGAAGGGGGAGGAGATGCCGGGACCATCAAACCCCTCATCATCGACCACGAAGTCTTCACGATTGTCCTGGACAACATTCCCATCCGTGACCTGCTGTTAACCCTGTTCAGCGGCCTCGACAATTTCAGGTTGGTGTTAAGCCCCGATCTGGAAGGGGCCGTTTCGTTGAAGGTTTACCGGGTAACCCTGGGCGAAATGTTACGCTCCCTCGTCGATCTGGAAAAAATTACCTATATCTACAACGAATCCACCAGAACCCTGACGGTCCTCCCGAAGAGAATACCCGAAAAACGCTCCATCGCCATCCGTCAAAAACACATTCCCAAAAATTTTCTACATGATGTCATTGCCAAATTTGGCTTCCAGGAATTGATCCAAAGCGTCGAAGACAAAGACAATGGCATCGTCCTGTTACATGGCAATAAAACCTATATAGATCAAGTCGAAAAAATCGTTACGCTGTACGAAAAAATCCGCTGGAACAAAAACGAGGACGAGTAACGAATGACAAATCCCCAATTCCACGGACGCCACCCCGTTAAGCCTGGAAAAATCACCGCAATGCCAGTATCCTTGAAGGTATTGCCCTGATACGAAAGGCCGGGGCCGGGTTGTTAGCGTGCAAAAAACACTACCCCGAACCCAAACCCAGTTGTATGGAGATGCAAAGTGACGGCATCCTGGCTGAATCAGCCCATTCTGCCCTGTTCCCTCTCAGCGCAGGCGGCAGCGCGAAAACACCTGGAAACCATGGAAAAACCTCTGGGTGCGCTGGGTATTCTGGAAGACACCGTCATTCGCCTGGCGGGTTTGTACGGCAGCCCCGACCCCAATCCCGATCCGGCGCGCATCCTACTGTTTGCTTCCGACCACGGCGTTGCTGCCGCCAACGTTTCCCCCCATCCCCAAAGCATGACCGTTTCCATGGTCCAGGGGGCTTTGCGTGGACAAAGTGCCATCGCCGTCATGGCACGCCACCTGGGCTTGCAGCTGGAGATCATCAACGTCGGTCTGGCCGTCGAACCCTGGGATTCCCGTGGGTTGATCAACCAGTCGGCCGGCCCCGGAACCTGCGATATCCGCTTCCGGCCTGCCATGGACGAAGAGCAGCTGGCTCTGGCCCTGGCCGCAGGACGTGATGCCGTACTTCGAGCCGCAGCCGACGGGATCCGCATGGTGATCGGCGGAGAAATCGGGGTAGGCAAGAGCACCGTCGCCGCTGCGGTGGCGGCGGCTTTGCTTGGAGTCGCCCCCGAATCGGTCGCGGGACCGGGGTCAGGATTGGATCCCCAGGGGATGGCCAGAAAATCCCAGGTCATCCAACAAGCCCTCGACCTCCACCTTCCCGGATTGAGCGGCTCTCTTCAGGCCGTCCGACGCTTGGGCGGCTTCGACATCGCGGCACTGGCAGGGGCCTATATTGCCTGCGGACAAACAGGTATCCCCGCCATGATCGACGGCCTGACCGCATCCACCGCCGCGCTGGTGGCCATCTCCGTGCACCCCTCCTTGAAAGATTGGCTCTTTTTCGGCCATCGTTCCGCCGAACCGGGACAATTGCCCTTGATCCGCGCCATGGAGGTGACCCCTCTGTTGCATCTGGACATCCGCATGGGCGAAGGGACCGGTGCCACCGCCGCCTTTGCCATGTTGCGCATGGCTTGCTTCCTACAGAGAGAAATTTCTTTTTTTCGGTAGTTTTTTCCGCTTGCGAAGTTTCACACAAGCGGTGGCAAATCTCATGGTGATGGCGAGATGAGGAAGGATCAGGGAGCATGGTCAATGAAGATATCGAGAGTAAAATTAGAAAATTTTAAGCGTTTTAAAAAAATAGAGTTTTTTGTAAAAAACGAACTTACGCAAGACATCTCGGATCAATTTCTCATTCTCGGTGATAATGGTACGGGAAAAACCACTGTACTACAAGCCATCGCCTTGACACTCTCCAGAATCAGCGCGAAAACCGCTAGCATCAGCGATTTTGACTGGCAAGGATGGATTCCAGGTCGCTACAACTATAAAGAATGGGGATCCCCCATCGTTGAATTGGATGTTCATTTCAGCATTGACGAAATCGAGGCTACCCAAGAAGCTGCCGACCTTTGGAACAATAACCATAATAATCCAAGAAAAATACCTTTTATCAAACCGGGCGATGCAAAAGATGTCACGGTTCGGTTGGAAGGAGAACATTACTTTATTGTTGGTGGTAATAGAGCGAATATTTTTCAATTCCGAGGCAGAACATACGCATCCCATCTCGTAAAGAATAATATCAACAAAGCAAGAGATTTATTTTCAAGACTGCCCGGTGTTTTCTGGTTTGATCAGTACCGAAACATGACATCACCCCAGTCCAATATAGATAACAAAAACCACTCCAAGCCTGGGGATGATAACGCTCTACCCCAGTACCACAACAACTACCAGCACCCCATTGGCATTTCGCGATTAAGAAAATACCTTAACGAATGGAACCTGCATCCGCATGCCAATGATAGACATAACTGGCTGCGGCAACTTGAAGACAGCTACAAAAAAGTTTTTCCGGATCGTTCCTTCTCCATTCCAGAACTGATGTACAAAGATGAGATCCAAACGGCAGAAAATTCTTTTTTCTGCCTCTTCGATGGCAATCGCACCTATGATATTGAAGAAATGTCTGCGGGAGAACAGTCTGTTTTTCCGATTCTGTATGAATTTGTCCAGAAGCAAATCCGAAACTCCGTGGTTCTCGTCGATGAAATAGACCTCAACCTTCACCCCCCTTTGGCACAAGCACTTCTGGCCGCACTGCCAACCATCGGTCCCAACTGCCAGTTTCTGTTTACCACACACTCCGAAGCCGTCTCTTCCATAGCAAGTTCTGAGGAAACCTACCGCTTGCCAGGGGGGCAGTTATGCCTTTAACCACCCTTTTCTGCGAGGGCGGTCCCAGCAGTCCAGACGCAAGAGTTTTGAGCAAGTTACTTAGTGGTCTGTGCAAAATTGATCCCGTGGGGAGCAAGCACGGCATGGGTCAGAAGATCTTGGCCAAACGTGAGACTCCTCAGCACAAAAATACCGTCGCAGGCATTCTGGACGGCGATTTTCTCAAAGAATGGAAACCTCCAGAGGGGAAACCGCAGGTTTGGCAAATATCTGAAAATCACCGTATTTTTACTTTAGGGTGGCGATGGGAACGAATTGAGATCGAAAATTACCTGGTAGATCCAATTGTTATAGAAAAAACAATTGGCAAGGATAGAATCGATCTTATACAATATAAACAAGCCTTGGAACAGGCACGAAATGACATTGCCGCTTATCAGGCGGCTCGAACCGCGTTGAGTGCCAACCGCAGGCGATTAAAAATTCTGAAATCTTGCTTTGGTTCCGAAAGGGGGAAAGAAAAACATCACTTTCCCAATGATTTGAGCACTCCCTCATGCGAAGAGGGAATCAAAAATACTGTCGCCAGCCATAGGGAAGAACAATTTATCAACGAAAAAGATGTGATCGAATCTTTCGGCCATTATCGGAAGGAATGTCTTCCTGATGGGATACGATATCAGCATTACCTACACACATTCTCAGGAAAAGATTTATTTTGGGCTATGGACGGATGGCTCAGAAAAAACAGATTCCAAGGTGCCTCA
>Ga0206226_1000044_pt1 | contig 10418 bp, 11 predicted proteins | sample MancosC3_FD_155478 | JGI IMG/M metagenome (GOLD analysis project Ga0206226, IMG submission 155478) | Subsurface sediment microbial communities from Mancos shale, Colorado, United States - Mancos C3 | ecosystem: Environmental > Terrestrial > Deep subsurface > Rock core/Sediment | place: USA...
TAGATGGTTATAATCATAGAAAAATCTCCGAAACTCATATGCTTGAGTGTAACACGTTAAGAAGAATAAATACTTGGCAAGCAGAAATCAAAGCTTACTGAAAAATTATAGTTAAGTTTTATCATTATATCGTCCAGGTCCAGAGAAAAACAACCCGGTTGCATCGCCTTGCCTCACTTTGTCCATGGCAGTGATCGGCCTAATTCCCTTCCAGAGGGAAAAATTATTTTAGCCAGGGAACAAGGCACGGGTGAACGCCTGTCAATTACCTGGGGTGGTGCCGTCGATCCACTCCTTACCCTACCGCATTCGTTTCTACGTTACTCAAGGAGGGATCACTATGGCAAAACGCTGGATGATTTGGTTTGTCGCGATGTTTATGGCTTGCACTTCGGCCAACGCCTCTGATTTCGAGGAGGTTCGGAAAGCGGCAGAACAGGGGGAGGCTAAGGCTCAATTCCTCCTTGGCGGGATGTATTATAACGGCAAAGGCGTCCCCCAAGACTACAAGCAAGCTGTGGAGTGGAATCGCAAGGCGGCAGAACAGGGACATGCCTCTGCTCAATTCTTCCTTGGGTGGATGTATGAAGAAGGCGAAGGCGTACCTCAAGACTACAAACAAGCCGTGGGGTGGTATCACAAGGCGGCAGAACAGGGACATGCCAAGGCTCAATACTTCCTTGGCTTGATGTATTATGCAGGCAAAGGCGTTCCCCAAGACTACAAGCAAGCTGTGGAGTGGAATCGCAAGGCGGCAGAACAGGGAGATGCCGATGCTCAAGTCATCCTTAGCGTGATGTATATTAAAGGCGAAGGTGTCCCCCAAGACTACAAACAAGCTGTGGAGTGGTCTCTCAAGGCGGCAGAACAGGGAAATGCCAAGGCTCAAGTCCTCCTTGGCGGGGCATATGCTGAAGGCAAAGGCGTCCCCCAAGACTCGAAACAAGCCGTGGAGTGGAATCGCAAGGCGGCAGAACAGGGACATGCCGATGCTCAAGTCAGACTTGGCTTGATGTATGCTGAAGGCGAAGGCGTACCTCAGAACTACGTTCTCGCACACATGTGGTTCAATATTTCTGCAAGTCAAACACATGATGAATCTGTCATTAAACTCCGTAGTGAAATAGCTGAACGCATGCTCCCTGCTCAAATTGCTCAGGCACAAAATCTGGCGCGGAATTGGAAACCAAAGGAACCATGATCAACGTGGTGATGTGTAATTCGGTAAAAATCCCATCCAAGGGGAAAGTTTCTGCCAATGAAGGTTTAAGAGAAAGACATTTATTATCTTAAAGTTTAACCTGACTAATCAGCACCCACCAGAAAAAAATGATGGGAACCAAACTTGCGGTTCCCATCCCGTGCATCGCCTTGCCTCGCTTTGTCCATGGCAGTAGATCGGCCTTTAAATGTTTACCAACTCCACTTTGGTGGGTTCAGGGACCATGCAAGATTCAACCACGCCCCCCGTAGGCATCAAACAAATGGGTTCAAGCTGGCCATCACCAGTCATCAACCAAAAGCACATGCAAGCTGTCGTTATCACTCATCGTCTCCCATCAAGTTTTGTTCCATCGCTGCAACATCAGCCAGGAACCTTTCGGCATGGTTGGAAACTTCAACCTGTTGCGGTGGTTCACGCCATCCCATCTGGGTTTTAGCCCAAAAGATCAACGCTGGTATGCTTCCACCCATGGCTTGCTGGAAAAGGGTTCGGCCAATATCGGCATTGGCCTTGGCTTTTCCACGAATCAATTCTTGTTCAAAGTTATTTCGCAGCGTATGAATGCCGATCCCATCACGAACCAATGATGCAATCTGTTCCTGTGGCACCCCGTAGCCTGAATATGCTTCAACATGCTTGCGTTCGTCGTCTGTTGCTTCAAACATCGGCCTACCAGCTCCAGGACGACAACCGCCATGAGTCCCTTTTTCTATGTTGCGATTTTCAAGACCTTGTTGCATTTGCATAACTCCATCTTGGTAAGGATCACTGCAAGAAATTATAGCATGTTTCACAGTTTATTCATGCTATTTCCCTTCCCATTGGCCAGCAGCAATTTTTTGTTTCCTCCAGCACGCAAAACAAATCTTTTCCCATTTGTGGGTCCGCTTGAACCAGTCGCCACAAGAGACGCAAGTTCTTGCCGTGATTTTCGATGGCTTTGGTTTTTGTGGAGCAAAGATTTGTTCAAGACGTGCCATGTTAAATTTCCTTATTAAGTTTGAATTCAGAGCCGTTTTAAGGCGTTTTGTCGATGTCAGGCTATCACGCTATTCCTGCCAGGATGGACCGCTCCAGAGTGGCCATTCTGTGCCAGGGTTGGGTCATGCCTGGCGCACCACCACCGCCCCAATTTCCCCTTTGATGGATTGAACCCATCCCCGCATGCTGCCCAACGGCCACATTCTGGACACCAGTGGTAAAACATTTGATTCACCATCTCCGGCCCCAGGGATACCCGGCCAGGGTGTGAATCCACATATTGAAAATTCCACGGCCATTTCCCATAGACCGCGAAAAACTCATGTGCGTTTTTCGGTGGTGGATCGTTAGGTTTCCGCAACAACTCCACCAGTTCGGCTTTATGTTCCCGGATCAATGCGCGGAATTCATCAGTGAGTTTTCCGGGTGGAGCGACTCGGATGGATTCGCCTACCAGGGAAAGGATCAATCCAGAGCCATTCAGTGCCTTCAAAATCTCATTGGCACCCATGATCAAAAATCTTCATGGTCTGGGGTTTGGTTTCCCCCACTGGCAAAACTATTATTATCTTCACTTTCGGTGTCATCATGTTCACCGCTTACCGCCCCAAGCGGGACACCGGGACGGGACACCAGACAATCCTTAAGGATTTTGTCTGGGGTGTCCCGCATGTCCCGGCCAGACAAGCGGGACAAAGGCGGGACATTTGTCCCGTATGTCCTGGTTGTCCCGGTGTCTAATTCAGATTCTTTAAATGAATACAGATCATTTTCAACAGTGATTAAACCTTTACTTGTCAGATTTTCCCTGACTCTCAGAAAGGCTTTCTGCTTGGCTGGCTGAGAATCGCCGTGGTGCCTTCGGTAAAAACATTCGCGCCAAGCTTCCAGCGTCACGGTTGAGGTATTGCCCATGGCGTCTTTCAGTGTCGAAAGTCCGAGTGTCTCGGCACTACTTTGTTTTTTAACTTTTGGTGCATTTTCCTGGCTGGTCCAAGTTTTCGGCGTCTCCCCGGTTGGCAAAATTATTGCGGAAGTCTCAAAATTCCCGGATTCATCCGTCCAGGGTAAGATCACCGACTTTAATTCGTAATCGGAAGGTTGAAACGGTTCCGAGTCTTTCATTTTTGAACATCCCAAAGTTCGGACGCCCCCTTTCACGGAAAGCAATAATTCCACGTCTACAGCGGCCCGAAGTGACGACGATCCACGGCCCCGCGATTTGTCCGTGTGGCCCGAATGATGAACAATTATGACAGCAGCTCCGTAGCGCACACGGATTTGGTCGGCGGCTTTAATGACCAGCCCAACATCCTGGCTGGAATTCTCATCGCCCTGCATGTTTCGGTGCAAGGTATCGATAATGATCAACTTTGGATTGCCATATTCTTTCGACACCTTGTCGAGAGCCAATTCTACGTCTGCCAACCCTTCCCCGGTATCGAACGAAGTTCCAGTAGACGAGACAAAAAGCGGCACGTTTTCGGACGAAACGCCATGATAGGTGAACCACCCTTTCAACCGTTTTTTGATCCCGTGGTAGCCTTCCCCGGCGATGTAAGCGGCTGGCCCGGAGACTGATGCAATCAGTGCGGCCCAATGCAAGGCCAAAAAACTCTTTCCTGCCGCAGGATCACCGATCAACATCGCAAGGCAATTGGTTGGCAACATTTTCGGGATCAACCATTGGGTCGTTGCAGGTTCCCCTAAAAGGTCGTTAGCGATTGTCAGGTAAAAACTTCGGCGGGGTTCATCGTTCGCACCTTGCGGCTCGGCGTCCGGTTGTCTAGCGGCCAGGATTTGTTGCTTCACCACGTCAAACCCCTTATCCCGGTGAAGGTCGTTGAAGTCGGTGGCCGTCTCCTGGCGGTCTGGTCCGAAGTCGGCGATTGCCACTTGGCACCCGTAAACTTTTGCCGCTTCGGTGGCTTTCGATAACCCAGGGTTGCCGGATGTGCGCCAATCATCATCCCCGGCAATGATAAATTTTCCCTGCGGATATGTTCGCCTAAACTTTTCAACTACCGGCTTAATATTTCCAGAATCGACCGTTATAATGACCTGCAACCCTGTGGCTTCATAGATGCTCGCCGCTGTCGCAAAACCTTCAGCAAAAACGATGGTCTCGGTAAACTCGCCGATTGTGCAAAAAGCTCCCTTCTTAGTCCCACCAGGAAGGAACCTTTTTTCACCATTTTCGTTAATAAATTGTAGGGTTTGTATCTTGCCGGTCTCGTCTTGTAAAGGCAAAACCAAGGCTCCATCGCAAGCCATACCGGCAATGACGAGTGATCCACTGTAAGTCCTAAGCCCATGAGTTTTAATACATTTTTCAACTAAGTAAGGAAAGTCGTACTGCGCTGGGGTCGTTTCGGCCAAAATGAGCCTTGCCTTTTCGGCAGTTTGTGCGGCTTTGTCTGTTTGTCCAGCGGGGTTTAATGGTTCTTGGCCCCCAGGGTGAGATTGTTCCACTCCTGGTGGGATAAAATCGGCCTTGTCCTTTTGTCTGGCAAGGAATGGGGATAAATCAACCGAAAAACTTCCTTCCCTGGTTGGAAGTGCGTGATTCGGCATGTAACCAACCATTTCTGCAACAATTTCAAGAATTCTCGGAAAGTCTCGTTTCAAGTCCAAACCCAGAATCTTCGCAACCAGGGAAAAACCATTACCCGGTCCACATGGGCCGCAAATATAGGTTCCGTTTCCATCTTTATCGTCAAATCGGAATCGATCTTTTCCACCGCAAAAAGGACATGGCCCATGCTTGTTGCTCAAAAACTTTTGATCCATCCCCAAAGCGGGAAGGATGGTCGGCCACTGCCCACGCGCTGAATTGCGGATTTTTTCAGCGTCATACCCTTGCTTAAAATGGCCGTTCTGGGTAGGATTTGAATACAAATTGTTTGGATTGCCCGTGTTCGCGCACGGGCTTTTTTCGTTTTGCATGGTCATCCCCCTATGTCCTGACCGATAGGCGGGAGTCGATCCATGCGCGTACTTCTGATTCTCGCCACCCGACGTTTCTTGGTCCAAGCTGGACGGGACCAGGGAAGAACCCTTTTCGCACATAGTCATAAAGGGACGATCGACTCAATCCGGTGAGATCAGAGACGGTGGGACGGCGTAGAATTTTATCAATTGGGCTTTCAGACATGTTTTAGTTTCCTTCGAGACTGGTTGATCCTGTCTCTAAGAAAGCACAATTTTTGTTTAAAGACATGGAGATACGAACCTACCCTATGCGGCATAGGGTAGGTTATGCCGCATTTTAGGGTAGGTTATGCCGCATAAGGTGGGTAGCTAGTTTTTTATGCAGATTTGCGGATTTTTAACCAGACAGGTTTTGCATATTTTTTTTGCTGGTGTTGGGCTTGCTTTTACGCCACCCAAACCGCGAATTTTATCTGCTGGTGCAATTTCTTTTATTCTTCGGCGTAAATTTTCAATTTTAAAGCTTAGTTTCTGATTATTACTTCCCAATGGTTCAAACAAGTGTTTTGCCATTTTGGCATGGTCAAATGGACAGCCTATTTTCCAGAGTTCTGTGGCCATAGCGACAATGTTTCCTATCTCTATTCTCATAGGACTCCATCGAGCTTCCGCACTTTCCTTTCCCCATTCATTGGGAGATATTAACTCATTATTTAGAACAAATTTTGACAAAACATCTTGAATGGATTTTTCACTAAAGGCCCACGGATATAATTCTCTCATTTGTTTAAGGCTAAACAATTTAGATTCAAACTTCTTTCCAATGGCATCCACATACTGTTTACGAAAATAAACAATAAATTCTAACGCTTCATTACCAGAATATTTAAACTTGCATGGATTTACCCATTCTTCCTTAATCAGCCATTCAAGATCATAAGAGACAAATCTGAAACGTCCACATATAGGTCCAACGAGATTGAAAACTAACCCTTCATCCGATGCGATATAGAAATCATCTGCATACATGACATCAGGCAGTGGCTCACGGCCAGGGAAATATCTAATCGTAGCTGTAAAATGGAAGTCTTTGAAAATAATTTTTATTTTTTTTCCGTTCACTGTACGCTATCCTTTCAAAGCATGCCTTTCATGAAGTAACCCGGCCAGGGTGGTGAAAGGATTCCACCTTTTCGCGCCGTCGCGCTAGACCGGGTATCTCGGTGCAGGGTTAAACCGTACTTGCCTTCATTGCTACCACGTTGCGCCCTGCCAATTGATCAAGATAGTCTGACCAATGCTGCATCATCTCTTTGCGCACTGGCATGTGTTCCGCATGGTTATAAGCCGCTCGCACGGAATCCCGCTCACCGTGTGCCAATTGTCGTTCTATTGCGTCCCGGTGCCATCCCTGTTCATTCAGGATCGTTGAAGCCATAGACCGGAACCCATGCCCGGTCATTGTGCCAACGGGATACCCTAGACGCCGGAGAGCGTACAGGACGGTGTTCTCGCTCATGGGGCGGGTGTCGGAAAGCGCACCAGGGAACACATATTTTCCGCTTCCGGTGAGTGGTTGAATCTCCCGGAGAATAACTACCGCTTGGCGGGATAAAGGAACGACATGTTTTCCCTTCATCTTCATTTTCTCGCCTGGAATGGTCCATAAGGCGTTATCAAGGTCGAATTCAGTCCATTCGGCGTGCCGTAATTCACCCGGCCTAACCATCACCATTGGTGCCAACTTCAAGGCGCATAGGGTGACAAATGAGCCTTTATATCCATCAATGGCACGCAACAACTCGCCTATCTCCTGTGGATTGGTAATGGTGGCCCGGTGCTTCTCCTGGGTGGGTGGTAACGCTCCACGCAATGCTGTGGTGGGATCAAAATCGGCCTTGGCGTTCGATACCGCATATCGGCACACTTGCCCAATGATTTGCCGCACCCGTTTGGCTGACACCAAAACACCACGCTTTTCCATCCGGCCAAGAACTTCCAAAATGTCGGAAGCCCGTAGTTCCCGAATGTCTTTTGATCCAATCAACGGGAAAACATCGCGTTCAAGACGACTTGTCACAAGGCCAGTATGTTTTTCGGTGTAACTTGGGCGAACCATTTTATCAATCCACAATCTGGCAACACCTTCAAAGCTGTTATCCGTGGATGCAGCCGCCTTTTCTTCCTTCCGGCGTTCGCCAGGGTCTACACCTTCGGCCAGGAGTCGGCGGGCTTCTTCGCGCCGTTCACGGGCTTGCTTCAAGGACACATCAGGGTAGACACCTAACGCCAGAGTTTTCCGCTTACCGTCATGGCGGTAGTCTAATCGGAAATACCGTCCGGTTGGATTCACCAGAAGATACATTCCCCCCCCCGTCTGCCATCTTAAACGGCTTGGCTGTTGGTTTCGATGCCCGGATAGCGGTATCAGAAAGTGGCATGTCGGTATCTCCTTTTGCGATAGGTGAACATACCGCCATACATACCGTCAGATTTGCTGGCTGTCAACGCATTTCCTCGGTACGTTTCGGACGCAAAAAAGCCCGCAAACGTTGAATTTGCAGGCTTTTTGTATCTCTTCGACATTCTTCGGACGTAGTTATGGCGTCCCCAACGGGTTTCGAACCCGTGTTACCGGCGTGAGAGGCCAGCGTCCTAGGCCACTAGACGATGGGGACTTTTGCGACGACCGGGACATTCTGCATCGATTGCCCAGGGGAGGCAAGAGTATTTGTCGTGCCTGCAACGATATTCAAACCACCTTGATGGGAAAAATCGATGGTTTGCGGCGTTTCCCTGCTTTTTCCAAGGCGGCAAGATAGTCCTGCCAAAGAATTTCTTGTCGTACCCCCAGCTCGTACAGCGTGTCCCAGGAATACAAACCACTGTCGTGATCATCGCTGAAGGCCAGTTTGACGGCGTAGTGGCCAACAGGGGTGATGGACTTGATGGTCACATCCTGCTTGCCATCAATCAATTGGGCCTGATCCGGGGTATGCCCGCTGCATTTGGCGCATGGACACATCACCCGCAAATATTCCATGGTGTATTCAAATTCTTCACCGCTGGACCAATGGACTTTGAGTCGTCGCTCTTTGGTAACCTGACGAATCTGGGTGGGTTGAAACTGACTGCCGTAGGACATGGCTGGCCCTTGTTGACTGGTTGATATTTATCGCGGATTCTCTTCGCTTTGCCCCTTGGGGTCAACCGATGGCGTTTCCTTGTTGACCCGCTTGGGTGGGGTCGGCACCCAGGGGCGAAAAGGAAACCGCTTCCAAACGCTCGCGCCGCTGGCGATAAGCGGGATCGGATAACAGTTGTCGCCAATCTCCCGGCTCGGTTCGATAGGTATCCAAAATTTTCTCAATCGCAGCGGCAGCAAACAGGGGGCCCTGGCTGCGGGATCCAACGTCCTCCCAGGCAGCAATAACCCCAAGGCGGGCCGCTTCGTTGTCCTCCATCTTGCCTGTGCAGCATAACACCAAATCACACCCTGCCAACACGGCGCGCTTGGTGCGCATAACCAGGTCGCCATCAAGGGCGGACATCTCAATGGCGTCGGAAACCAATAATCCCCGATAGCCCCATTGTCGGCGCAGTAGGTCGGTCATTATTTTGGATGACCAAGTGGCCGGTTGCTCACGATCTATGGCAGGGACCACCAGATGGGCCGTCATCATCGCAGGCAACCGGGAAGCCAATTGTCTGAAAGGAAGTAATTCTTCCTTTTCCAACCGTTGTCTGTCCTTGTCGATCACCGGCAACTGCCGATGCGAATCCACCAACGCCGCGCCGTGCCCAGGAAAATGTTTGCCCACCGCCATACAACCACTGGCAGCCAATCCCTCAAGCCACGCCCCGGCCAGTCGGATGACCTGCTCAGGATGCGCACCAAAGGCGCGATCACCAATGACCGGGTGCGCACCCGGTTCCCGCAAATCCAGGACAGGGGCACAATTGACCCCAAAACCCAAGGAGCGCAGCTCCTGACCACAAACCAACCCCCAAAGGTGGGCCAGTTCCACGGCGTCCGTCGGGTCGCCGTCATCCCAACGCGCCAACGCCTCGGCCGTCGGATAACGCGTCAGTGGATCCCGCAAACGCTGCACTCTTCCACCCTCCTGATCCAACCATAACGTCGGCGGTGGTACCGTGGCCGAGCGAATCGACCGGACCAAGTCGACCACTTCATCCAAAGTGCCAAGGTTGCGTAAAAAAAGAATGACACCCGCCGGCTTATGCTGCATAATCCAGGCTTTCTCATCGGACTGTAAAGATTTTCCAGCCAGCCCCGTTACCAAATGCCCTGCGGGATGAAATTGCGTTTTAATAGTCAACCATGTTCTCCTATCATCCAAATATCTCTACGAGAATTTTCTGGACCCTGGCCATGTTGGCCTATTCGGGCTGGATCTACTACCTGTCATCGGGTGTGGTGGATGTTCCTCTGCCAAGCTTTCCCTATCAGGATAAAGTTTTACATGCCATTGCCTATGGAGTCATGGGTGCCATCGCCTGGGTGATGTTTCGGCAATGGCCCTTTTTTCAGCGTGCGTGGATCTGGGCCTGGGTCTACACTTCCGGGTATGGCGTCACCGACGAATGGCACCAGTTTTACGTCCCCGGTCGCTATGTGGATGTCTGGGATTGTGTCGCCGATTCCTTCGGCGCCGCCCTGTTTATCTCCATCTTGGAGTACATCCGCTACCGCCAGGAAAATGTCAAGGATCCTGTCATTTATTTTCATTCCCGGAAAGGTGCCCAACGTTTGGCGCAAAAGCTCAGTCAGATGCGGGACCAAGGCCGGTTACCTCCACCCGGTTATCGTGGAACGCAACACCCCCGTCCGGAGCTACCGCATCAGCCCCCGTCAGGCAGTTGAGGGAAATCCCCTCGATAAACTTTTCCCCCCTGGGCAGACCATGACAAAGAGTCAGTCCCGGACGAACCGCCTCCGTGAGGGTGGCTCGCAGGGTCAAGTGCCCATTTTTACTGGCCACGGTCACCCGGTCTCCCTCTGCGATTCCGCGTTCCTGGGCATCTATGGGGTGAATCCATAATTGAGGGTTGCCCGTTGGCAGACCGGAAAAGGTGGTGTTGATGGTTTCCATGGTAGGGGGGACCAGGAAATCCAACGTGAAAGGACTCCCCTCGGGTTGTTGGTCGCGGGCATTGACCGGCCAGTGATCGGGCATGGGGGGCATGGAAGTGTTTTTCCAACCAGGATAAAAATGAAACCGCCCATCGGACGTTGGAAAAAAACTTTCAAATTGTCGTT
>Ga0206226_1000045_pt1 | contig 10415 bp, 9 predicted proteins | sample MancosC3_FD_155478 | JGI IMG/M metagenome (GOLD analysis project Ga0206226, IMG submission 155478) | Subsurface sediment microbial communities from Mancos shale, Colorado, United States - Mancos C3 | ecosystem: Environmental > Terrestrial > Deep subsurface > Rock core/Sediment | place: USA...
GAATCCTTTGTTGCTCATGACCATCCATGAAGATTTGGCACGGGCTGAAGGGGTTCCCGTGGATCGCATTCATCTGATTTTCATGCTGCTGATCGCTTTGGTGATCGCCATGACCATGAAAATTGTCGGTATTTTATTGGTGACCTCCATGCTGATCATCCCTGCTGCCGCAGCGCGCAACTTGGTGCGTTCACCCGAAGCCATGGCCTTGTTCGGTGCTTTGATCGGTATGCTGTCGGTTTCTCTTGGCCTTGCAGCTTCCTTCTATTGGGATACCCCTTCGGGTCCCTCCATTGTCGTAGCGGCCATGGTGATCTTTATTTCGAGTCTGCTGATCCCCCAGAAGTAGAAGGGTGATGCGCGTAGCAACTTTCTGATTCCTTTGGCGGCGGATGGCCCAGGTATTCAACTTTTCAATCCCTTTGAGTGTGGATCAGTTTGGTTACGATCTGCCGCAGGATCGCATAGCCCAGATCCCGGCCAATCCCAGGGACACGGCGCGTTTACTGGTGAGTCATGCGGGAGAGGAGGAAGATCGAAGTTTTTTTGATCTGGCGAAAGAATTGTCTCCAGGTGACCTGCTGGTGCTCAACGATACGCGGGTGATTCCGGCGCGGTTGTCGGGGTGCAGAAAAACGGGAGGGGCGATGGAGGTGTTTTTGTTGCGGCCTTTGGGGGAGGAGGGCGTTTGGGAGGGCTTGGTGCGGAGTAACAAGCGGGTGCGATTGGGGGAGACGGTTTTTATCGGACCCGACTTTGAGGTGATCATTCAGGATCGGACCGAGGCCGGGTTTCGGGTGCGGCTGCATCACCCTGGGCAAACGCAGGAAAGCGTGCTTGAGCGTTTTGGGCAGGTGCCATTGCCGCCCTATATTGCCCCTGTGCCGGGTCGTGAGGACCGGGAGCGTTACCAGACGGTTTTTGCCCGTCATGCCGGGGCTGTGGCGGCTCCGACGGCGGGATTGCACTTTACGCAAGAGTTGTTCTGCACCTTGTCGGAGCGCGGGGTGGGTTGGGCTGTAACAACGTTGCATGTGGGGTTGGGAACGTTTCAACCTTTGCGTAGGGGGGGGCTGTCGGGGCAAAAAATGCACCGGGAATGGTGTTGTCTCCCCGCTGCGACGGTGGCGGCGATTCGGACCACACGCGCCAAAGGGGGGCGGGTGGTGGCGGTGGGGACGACGGTGGTGCGAACATTGGAGGGGGCTGTGCGTCAGGCGGGCGGGCTTTTTCCCTGGCAGGGGGAAACCGATCTTTTCATCCTGCCAGGGTTTGATTTTCAGGTGGTCGATGGATTGATCACCAATTTTCACCTGCCACGTTCCAGCCTGCTGTTGTTGGTGGCGGCTTTCATTGGTTTGCCGCGATTGGATCGTGTTTATGCCCATGCTTTGAGCAGGGATTATCGTTTTTATTCCTATGGTGATGCTTCCTTGCTGTGGCCGGGTTAAACGCAGCTTTCATTTTTATGATGTTTGATGCCAGGTGATTTTGATGTCAGATCCATTTTCGTTTGAACTTGTGGCCACCGACCCCTGTGGTGCCCGTATGGGGAAGGTACATACCGCGCATGGAACCGTGGAAACACCCATATTCATGCCGGTGGGAACCCAGGGGACGGTCAAGGCGATGACTCCGGGTGAACTCAAAGGAGTGGGGGCGCAGATTGTATTGGCCAATACCTATCATTTGTTTTTGCGGCCTGGTCATGAAATCGTGGGGCGGCTGGGGGGATTGCACCGGTTTATGAACTGGGATCGACCCATCCTTACCGATTCGGGTGGTTTCCAGATTTTCAGTTTGGGGGCACTGTGTAAAATCAGCGAGGAAGGGGCTTTGTTTCGGTCGCATATTGATGGTTCAAAACATTTTTTAAGTCCAGAGAATGCCGTGTCGGTTCAGGAAACACTGGGGTCGGACATCATGATGCAATTGGATGAATGTCCCCCCGCCGATGCCCGGTTGAGCCAAGTGGAATCGGCCATGGCGTTGTCATTGCGCTGGGCTGGGCGCGGCAAATCGGCCCGTGATCCAGAAAAATCCAATCGCGCATTGTTTGGCATCATGCAGGGGGGGATTCATGAAGGGTTGCGGCGGGAGTCGGCGTTTGGGCTTGTGGATTTGGGTTTTGATGGTTACGCCATGGGGGGGCTTTCGGTAGGGGAGTCGCGTGAAGCCATGTTGGGGGTACTTTCCTACGCCCCACATCTGCTGCCGCTGGACAAACCGCGCTATCTCATGGGGGTGGGCAAACCGGAGGATATCGTCGATGCCGTGGCCTGTGGCGTGGACATGTTTGACTGCGTCTTGCCCACCCGAAATGCCCGCAATGGCCAGTTGTTCACCCGGCAAGGGCCTTTTAACATCAAACGGGCCGAAAACCGGGAGGATGCGGGGCCTGTGGATCGTCGTTGCGGGTGCGAAACGTGCCGTCATTACAGTCGTGCCTACCTGCGACATCTGTATGTCAACCGGGAAATTCTCGGCCTGAGGTTGATGACGCTACACAATCTTTTTTATTATCTGGATCTCGCTCACGCCATGAAAGAGGCCATCGGGCAGGGCCGCTTCATCAGCTTTCAAAAGGCCTTTCATCGCGCTTTGGCCGGGGAGGAGGCTGAGTATTAGGATGCGGTTTCCATCCGCCTTGAGTGGGGAGATTCGTGGGTGTCCATCGTCCTGAATCCTACTCAATGGGGTGGTATCTTTTCGATGGCTGTGGAAAATCGTCCCAGGGAGTGATAATAAGGGAGACACGGTGAAGAGGTTTGTGGATGGTGGGGCGGGGTTTTAATCGTTGCCCCAGGTAACGTGGGAGGGCTTATGGGAACGACCGACAACGCGGTGCCCCTATCCAAGGGAGCCTATAACGCCACTTTGATCGAGAGAGTTGATGTCGCACCGCGTCTGGCCATTTTTCGTGTGCGTCCCGATGGCGACTTCCAGTTCAAAGCGGGTCAGTTTAATGTCCTTGGGTTGACCTACGGGTCCCCTCGGTTGCTCGACGCCGATCCTGAAGAATGGGATCAGGGGCAGGCGGAGCGGTTGATTCGACGGGCTTATTCCATCAGTTCGGGCAGTCAGGAACGCGAATTTGTCGAATTCTACATCTCCCTGCTGGGGAGTGGACAGTTGACTCCGCGTCTTTTTTGTCTGAAGGCTGGCGATCGGCTTTTCCTGGGGACCAAAGCCGTTGGTGTTTTTACCTTGGACCGGGTTCCTCCGGGTAAGAACCTGCTCCTGGTGGGAACCGGAACCGGGCTTGCCCCCTACATGAGCATGGTGCGGACGCTGGCGTTGGGGCAGGGGTGTCCGGCGCGGCCCATGGCGGTCCTTCACGGTGCCCGATATTCCTGGGATCTGGGTTATCGCGCCGAACTGGAATCCCTGGACCGTGCCTGTGAGGGCTTCAGTTATGTCCCCGTGGTTAGCAATCCCAGGAACGATCTATCCTGGAATGGACTCACTGGTCGTCTGGATAATTTCTTGGAACTGCCCGGAATCGAAAGACGCGTTGGTTTTACGCTCAACCCCGATTCTTGCCATGTCTTCCTTTGTGGCAACCCGGGTATGGTGGAAAATGCTACCTCCATTCTTCGGGGGCGTGGGTTTGATCCGGGATCTCACAAGGAACCGGGTAATTTGCATGTGGAAAAATATTGGTGATCCTGCCACAGTCAGGATTGGCCGTGCGGGTCAATCCAAGCTAATGAGGAGTGAATATGTCGGAAATGAATACCTTTGAAGATGCCATTCGCTTTGCCATCAATCATGAAGAGGAAGAAGCGAAGTTTTACGAAGGAATGGCCAAACGCTCCACAAGTGAGGACCAAAAGAAGGCCATGCTGGCCCATGCCGATGAGGAATACGATCATAAGCGGCGTTTGGAGGCGATTCTGGCCAACAAGCGCCTGCCTGTTTCCTCCAGGATCACCGCCGATCCCGATATGAAAGTGGCCGAAATGTTGGTGGTGAAGGATCGTGGTGGTAACATCGGCTACGAAGATGCCTTGATCCTGGCCGCCAAACGGGAAAAACAGGCTTCGCGTTTTTATCGGGCTTTGGCCGATACGGCACCCAATCCGGAATTGGCCGAAATTTTTTCCTTTTTGGCCGAACAGGAGGCCAAACACGGTAAGCAGATCGAGCAGAAGTATGACGATGCTCAACGCGAGGGATAATTGGGGAGAGTAGTGCCATGAGTCTCAAAGTGGGTGACGCCATAACCGATATGGTTCTTCTTGATCAGGATGGCCATTCGGTCGCCTTGTCCTCCCTGCCGGGGAGTAACGGGGCGGTCATCTATTTTTATCCAAAGGACAACACGCCGGGTTGTATCCAGGAGGCCAGGGATTTTCAGGGAATGGCTTCCGAATTTGCGGGGATGGGGGTGAATATTGTCGGGGTTTCACGGGATAACGCTGCTTCACACGTTAAATTTCGCGCCAACCAGGGACTCAAGTTTACCCTTTTGAGCGATGTTGGCGGCGCGATGTGTGAACAGTTTGGGGTGTGGCGCGAGAAAAAAAATTTTGGCAAAACGGTTATGGGTTTGGTCCGATCCACGTTTGTGGTGGATTCTGGTGGAGTGGTTCGCAAAATCTACGATAACGTCCGGGTCAAGGGGCATGTCGAAGCGGTTCTGGCCGACTGTCAGGTGCTGTTCGGGGAGCACGACCGGTAGGTTTTTTAACGTATCGGAAAAACAAAGTTTGGCAAAAATTATTGCGGGGGTCCGGGGGGGATCATCCCCCCCGGCGGGGTTTGGGGCAGCACCCCAAGGTTTTGTTTTTGAATTTGATTTTGATTTTACTGCCCCCCAAGGGGGGTCTAGGGGCGCAGCCCCAGGGTTTTGATTTTGTTTTTTTGCCCGCAGGGCATCATGTTCGAGGTTAGCCATGGCTTTTTCAGGCCATTACGATTGTGTTGGTGCGGGGGAACCGGTTTTGTGTCTGACCGGTTTTGCCAGTGGCAATTGGATATTTTCCCGATTGTTGGAACCCATGTGCCATCGGTATCGTTTTATTTTGCCGGACAACCGGGGGATGGGGCGGTCTCCTCCGGTCGATGTGGGGTATACCCTGGATGACTTGGCGGATGACGCTTTGGGCCTCATGGATGATCTGGGCATCGAGCGGTTTGCGGTGATTGGGTTGAGCATGGGCGGGTTTATAGCCCAACTGCTGGCCCTCAAGGCTCCGGGGCGGGTGCGGGCCATGGTTTTGCTGTGTACCACTTCGGGGGGGCCGGATTATCGGCAAACCTTCCCCTCCCTTACGCAACAGCAGATCCGGGCAATCTATGCCTTGGACCCCCTTGCCAGGGTGACTGCGGCCTTGTCGGAGAACCTGTGTCCTTTGCTCAAAACCGCCTTTCCAGAAGTGTATGCGTATGTCGTCAGCAGGCGGGTGGCCGATCCTGCGGATCCCGAACAGGTGATGTATCAATTTTTTGCTGTGGAAAGGTTCATGGACCGGCCTTTGCCGTTGGACCGGGTGACCTGTCCGGTGTTGATTTTGACCGCTGACCAGGATCTGTTGGTCCCGGAGGCCAATGCTTTGCGCTTGGCCAGGGATTTACCGCATGCGCGGGTGGTGAAAGTGACAGGGGCGGACCATTTGTTTTTCCTGGAAAAGGTTTCCGAGACGACGGCGGCGATTGAAGATTTTCTTGGTGGGCGATGACCTGGGTTGGGAGGATTACGTATGTGGCGTGATTTTATCCGGGAGAAGGCGGAATCCATGCCGGGTCATACTGCCATCATTGATCGCGTTGGTGATCGGTGCTGGTCTTATGCTGCCCTGGAAGGGGAAATTTTGTTTTGGGCTGCATGGTTGCAGGGGCGGGGGGTGGATCGGGGGGATCGGGTGGCCTGGTTGGCACCCAACCGTTTGGAGCATTTGACGTTATTTTTTGCCTGTGCCAAGCTGGGGGCGATTTTGGTGCCGCTCAATCATCGTCTGTCTCCCAGGGAATTGGAATCCATCGTTCGGCATGTGGAACCCAAGGTGTTGGTGGGAGAGGGACCGGCGACGTTTTCCAGTCCTTTTGTCTGGCACGATGTCCAGGCTGTTCGCCGTGATGAAACCTTGCCCATTCCAGCTCCCCGGGCGGTGGCCGATGATGAAGCCCTGTTGCTGCTTTATACCTCGGGTTCTACCGGGGATCCCAAAGGGGTGTTATTTCACGCCGGCATGCTCATGGCTAACATGGAGCATACCATTGGTACCGGGGTTTTGGCACCGGGTGATGTTTCTATCATTAATACCCCTTTCTTTCACACTGGGGCTTATAATGTTTTTACCCTGCCGCTGCTTTCCATCGGTGGGACCATGATACTTTTCGAGCGTTTTGATCCAGGTGGTGTTCTGGATGCCATTCGTGATGATGCCGTCAATGTGTTTTGGGCTGTTCCCACCATGTTTCAGGCGATTCATGATCACCCCCGCTTTGCCCAAACCGACTTTGGACGTGTTCGGGTGCTCCTTTCTGGCGGTGCCCCTTTGAGTTTGTCATTGATCAAGGCCTACCATGAAAAGGGGGTTCCTTTTAAACAGGGGTTTGGGTTGACCGAGGTGGGACCCAATTGTTTTTTGCTGCAAACCCAGGATTCGTGGCTGCGTCCCGACTCCATCGGCAAGCCTATTGCGAATTCGTTGGCACGGGTGGTGGATGATGGGGGACGGGAGGTTGTGGCCGATGGGGTGGGGGAATTGTTGCTAGGCGGCCCCCATGTTTGCAAAGGTTATTGGCGTGATGAACTGCGGTTTCAGGAATCTTTGCGAGGTGGATTTTTTGCCACGGGGGATTTGGTGCGCAGGGACGCGGAGGGTTTTTTTTATGTCGTTGGCCGCAAGAAGGAGATGTATATCTCCGGGGGTGAGAACGTTTACCCTGGGGAGGTGGAAAAGCAATTGGTGGCGCATCCAGACATCCATCAAGCGGTTGTGGTGGCGGTCCGGGATGAAAAATGGACCGAAGTTGGGTTTGCGTGGATTGTGGCTGCCAGGGAATTGGACCTGGATGAGTTGCGCGTTTGGTTGAATCCGCGTCTGGGGCGTTACAAACATCCGCACCATATCAGGCGTTTGTCGGAATTCCCGTTGTTGGCCAATGGCAAGATTGATCGTCCGCGGTTGGCGAGAGACGCCCGCAAGATTGTGGGAGAGGGATGAGGGTGCGGTTGGACTTGACTTTGGTTTGTGCCTACGTTGGTGACTCGGGATGCGATGAGAAATATGATGATTCAATGGCGTTGTTGGTTGGTGGCGGGGTTGTGGGTGGTATTGCTTGCAGGTTGTTCTTCCACGGATGGGGTTAAGGAAAAGTTTTCTGCGGAGCAGTTGTATGGCGACGGGGTCAAGGCACTCAAGTTGGGGAGTTTTGGGTTGGCGGCGGAAAAGTTTCAGGACGTGGATCGTCAGCACCCTTTTTCTGCTCTGGCCACTCCTTCGCAGCTCAACCTGATCTACGTCCATTATCGCAAGGAAGACTATGAGGAGGCGATTGCGGCAGCCGAGCGTTTCATTCGGTTGCATCCTCGGCATAAGAGTGTAGCTTATGCGTACTATATGCGTGGTTTAAGTTTTTATCAGCGTATTTCCGATGCCTTTCGTGATCAGCAACGCTCCAGGGATGCCTTGGTTGCTTTTCGCGAGGTGGTATCGCGGTTTCCCGACAGCGATTATGCTTGGCAATCCAAGCGCATGATCAACGTTTGCAAGGACCGGATGGCGGAGCAGGAAATGGTGGTGGCGCGGTACTATTTGGAACGGGAGGAATACATTGCCGCCAACAATCGGTTTCAGCGGGTGATTCAGGATACCGATTTCAGCACGACGATTTATGTGGAGGAAGCGTTGTTCAGCATGGTATTGACCTCTTTACGTTTGGGGTTGCGGGAGGAGGCTGTTAATCATACGGTTGTTCTGGGGCGCAATTTTTCCAATGGGTTGTTTTTCAAGAAGGCGGTTGCCATGGTGGAAAAGGGGGAGGATGTGACCCGTTGGGAGTTGGCAAGTTTGCGCAAGGGGGTGGAGGAGGGGTCTTTCCTGATGCGTTTTGTTAAAGGTTTGGCTCCGGCCATGGTGTCGGGTGGTGAAAGCTTGTGACGGATCGGGCCGTGACCGTTCCGTTCCCCCCTAAAAAATTACCGAACATGATGCCCTGCGGGCAAAAAAACAAAATCAAAACCCTGGGGCTGCGCCCCTAGACCCCCCTTGGGGGGCAGTAAAATCAAAGTCAAAATCAAATTCAAATTCAAAAACAAAACCTTGGGGCGCTGCCCCAAACCCCGCCGGGGGGGATGATCCCCCCCGGACCCCCGCAATAATTTTTGCCAAACTTTGTTTTTCCGATGCGTGCCCTAATGACAATTTCTCGCTAGGCGAAAACCTAGAAAGCGGTTGCGAACTCCGGGATCGTTGCGGTCGCGATTGGAAGAGCGAATGTAGGTCGGCTTGTCATCCCAACTACCTCCCCGATTGACCCGCCCTGTCCCGCCCTCGGGTCCTTGTGGGTTGTCTTTCGAGGAACGGGCATAAAAATCTTCCCCGTACCAGTCGGACACCCACTCCCAAACATTTCCACTCATATCGAACAGTCCCAAACCATTGGCCTGTTTTTGGGCGACCGGGTGGATTTCCTTACTGCTGTTTTCGTTGTTCCAGGCCACCTGATCCATTTCTCCCTCGCCGCAGTTTTTCTCCTCTTTTCCGCCACTTCGGCAGGCATATTCCCATTCGGCTTCTGTTGGCAGGCGGTAGGTACATCCATCCTTAAGCCCGTTTAGCTTGGCGATGAAATCTTGTGTGTCCTCCCAGGAAGTCTGCTCAACAGGGCAGTTTTTCCCGCACGAAGCAAAATGAGACGGATTGGATTCCATAACCTCCTTCCATACCCCCTGCGTCACTTCGTGCTTGCCAATTTCAAATCCATCCACCCGGACTTCATGGACGGGGTTTTCATCCTCTTGACAATCCGACTGCCATGAGCCGCACCCCATGGGGAAGGATCCACCAGCGACTTTAACGAACTCCATTCCGTATACAGGCTTTGCCTTGGAACTGCGAAAAGTCTCCGGGTTTGGTGTTAACTCCGACTGTAGTTGTTGCGTATCCGCTTTTTCCAATTTTTTCTTCTCGACCTCATTTTTTGCGGCCAGAAGGTCAAGTTTGACCTTGTCCACACAACGTTTGGCCGGAAGGACATAGACACCTTTGGGCCACTTGCGCAGATATTCTTTGCACAGTTCGGGATCCCCCTGGGTTGATTGCCAGAAAATACTTTCCCGGTCAGCAGGTGCTCCGGTATTCGCAATGCTTGTCGTCGCGAGCGGTGAACCCGCCTGCGTTGTCCCTCCCGCCTGAAACTTGAAGCGTTTCATGACCGTTTGCGGGCCATTGACATAGGGGGTTTGCTGTTTGTTGCTTTTTTCCTCGACATAAAGGCTTGCCGTGGCCAAAACACCGTCAAGGCTCAGGTCTCCAGACCGGAAACCCGACAACAGCCCTTCGGTGAATAATCCATTGCGCCCTTCACCATCGGCGGCCACGTTGCCCGGGTCGGTGGCATACACCAGGACGGTTCCTTTGGGTGTGCTGTCGGGGACGGCCAGACCACGGGTTTTTCCTCCCCTGAATTTGCCACTGAAGGCGTTGTTTCGGCACGCATCCAACAGCACCATATTGACGTTGCTGTGGGCGTTTTCCAATTCGTCCAGGACAAAGTTGACGTTTATCCCTTCATAACCGATCGAGGCTTCACTCTTTGCCGCTGCGTCGATAGGCATTAAATAGTTTTGACTTTTGATTTGCAATCCGTGGCCGGCAAAATAAAACAGGCTGGCGTCCGCATTGCTGGCGCGCCTGCCAAATTCGGCAATGGCTTCGTCCATGGCGGGTTTTTTTAAATTTTTATAAACTTTAACGTCAAAGCCAAACTCTTTCAAAATCTTGGCGATGTCTTCCGCGTCGTTGGTTGGGTTATCCAGAGGACTTAGATTCTCGCCGATGTAGGCCCCATTTCCGATGATGAGTGCCACTCGTTTTTCTGTCGTGGGTCCCGGTTCCTTCTTTGGGGATTCTCCGGCCATGACGGTCAGAAGGGGGACGAACAACCCCACCACCACGAACAGCAACCAACGCATCTTGAAACTTTTCATCGTTTCTTTATCCATGGGCCCAAGAGTTGTGACACCGCTCCGCCATTCTACCACGCATGTCAAACCGTTGAAATATTTTTTTGAAACAGAAAACGTTTCCCCAGGGGACGTTCATTGATTTCTGCCCGGAGGAAGAATTCCTTTCCCCTTGTCCTTATCCTTGGCTTGTTTTTTTTCATTTTTGCGAAATCCGAGAGTGTATTCCGTCACGCCATCGCGATCCCTTTTTTCAAGATTGATTTTTGCCTCGTCA
>Ga0206226_1000046_pt1 | contig 10378 bp, 9 predicted proteins | sample MancosC3_FD_155478 | JGI IMG/M metagenome (GOLD analysis project Ga0206226, IMG submission 155478) | Subsurface sediment microbial communities from Mancos shale, Colorado, United States - Mancos C3 | ecosystem: Environmental > Terrestrial > Deep subsurface > Rock core/Sediment | place: USA...
GAAAAATTCCGGTCTGGAGGGAATTTACAGTCAACCAGTCATCACCATGGAGACGGTAGCCATCACGTTGACGCAACGCGCCATAGGTATAAATAAAATTGATGATCTTAAAAAATATAACATTCTCGCTTATCAGGGGGCAGGCCAACTGTTAGGGACCGACTTTGCCGCCGCTGTCAGCGACAATCGACGCTACCGTGAACGGTTGAAAAATGAACTTTTGCCAACCATGCTGTATCGCAACCGGGTGGACGTGGTGTTGTCGGATTTAACCATTTTTCACTATTTTCGCCATAAAATGGCGACACGGGTCGATGTGGAACAACCCATCACCGTACACCATATTCTCCCCCCCCAGGACTTTCATCTGGTATGCCACGATGCGGCACAGATCGCAGCCTTCGACCAGGGATTGATGCAATTGCGCCGTTCCGGTGGATATCAGCGTATCGTCGAGGGTTATTTGCAGGGTGACGCCTTGTCAGATAAGGAGAAAGTTCAATGAATTTCATGGTCGATGTCGGGACGAGGTTGAAATCATGCTGTATTGGATGACGCATCCCCTGGTCGTATTCAGCGGCATTGGTCTTGGGGTGTTTATCGGCATGCACGATCCTGCCCTGGGCCTGATTTTGGCCCCTTTTGGGGATATCTATCTGGCCCTGTTGGAAATGTGTGTGGTTCCCATTTTGATGGCCGCCATTATTTCCGGGTTGGGCCGATTGTTGGGTCCCAAGGCCCCGAAGATCCATCTTTACCGGCTGCTGTTTTTCTTCCCTCTGGGGTTGGCTCTGGCAAGTGCCATCGGCATCGGTACCGGGTTGTGGATGCAACCGGGTCAGGATATAAAATCCCTGGACAGAAGTGTTCTGGGCCGCTTGGTGACCCAGGGAGAAGAATCCCGGGGGGATACAGAAAAAGCCTCGGGGGGGCATCTGGTCCAGGTGCTCAAGGATATGGTGCCGCGAAATGTCGTGGCCGCCATGAGTCGTGGTCCGAATCTGTCCATCCTGATGTTTTCCATCCTGTTCGGTGCCGCTTTGGGGTTGTCGCGAACGACGGGGGCGGAAGCGGTGTTGTTGTTCATGGAGGGATTGTATCAGGTTTTCCTTAAATTGATTTTTTGGGTACTTTATGGCCTGCCGTTTGGGCTGATGGGGTTGTATGCGGGTCAATTTTCTCGATCCGACCCGCAAATCTTTTTTGTTCTGAAAGATTTCATCGCCGCCTGCGCTTTGGGAACCGGCCTGTTGCTGACCCTTTATCTTGGTATTGTTCGGAGTGTAAGTGGCGTCAGTCTGGCCTTTATCCTGAAAAGTTTACGCAAAACACTGATGTTGGCCATGACTTCAAGTGCCTTTGCCACCATCCCCACCGCCCTGCGTGCCATGCAGGAAAAACTTCACATCCCAGCGGATGGTTCCGGCCTGGTGTACCCTTTGGGAATCAACCTTAACCGTCACGGTTCGGTGTTTCAGTTTGCCCTGGCCTCGGTGTTCATGGCCCAGTTGTACGGTTTACCATTGGATGGAGAACGGTTGGTGGTCATCTGGGTGGGTTCCATGATTGCGGGAATGGCGGCTCTGAGCGGGTTGCCGGGGATGGGGTTGTTGGCGGTGGTTTTGGGCTTTCTTGGCCTCCCCAGCAATGTGGCCATCATCCTCATGACCACCATCGACGGCTTTATCGTTCCCATGGTGGTGCTGGTGACGGTGGTTGCCAATTTCACCCTGACCGTCCTGGTCTGCAAAGATTCGACCAGCGATTCTCAACCGCAGCCGTCTCCTGTCCCTTGAGGTGGGATCATCGTATGGAAGTCATGTTTGGTCGCCGTTTTTTTTCGCTGCTTTTTGTCGTATGGCTGATGGTTCCCGGTTTTAGTGCTGCGGATGGGACACCCTATCCCCCGGATATCGAAAAGATCATGCAAGAGAAAATTTTGCGTGTCGCCATGTATCACGATGATTCTCCCCCATTCTATTTTAATAACGCCCAGGGCCAGATGGATGGCATCGATGTGTGTTTGATTTGGGGATTGGCAAAGCGTATGGGGGTGGAGGTCGAGTTTAACCGGGAGGGAAAATCATTTGAGGAGGTTATCGACCGCTTGACCCGCCATCAGGCCGATGTAGCCATCGCCAAGTTGAGTAAAACTTTTTTCCGGTCCATGCGGGTTCGTTTCAGCGTTCCCTATTTGCATTTACATCAAGCCCTCCTAGTCAACCGCCTGACGTTGATTCGCCAGCATGGCAGCGAGGAACTTAGTGACGATTTCAGTGGACGCCTGGCGGTACTGGCCGGTTCTTCCTACGTGGAAAAAGCAAATAGTCGCTTCAACCGGGCAGACATTGTCGCGATGGATGATTGGAATGAAATGGTGGCGGCGGTAATCGATGGGTCGGTGGCGGCCATTTTTCGCGACGAGGTCATGATTGGCCAAGTGCTTAGGGAACGACCCCAGACAGGACTGAGCCTGAAAAAGGTGATACTCCCCGAGGCCAACGATTCCATCGTGGTGGTTCTGCCGTGGGATAGTGGGCAATTGCTGGAAACCGTCAATTTTTATCTGCAATCACTGAATCTTGATATCAATGGGGATAAAATTTTAAAAGATCCGGATGGCGTCTTGAAAATGGTCAGGGAGAAAACCAAGTGCCCGTAGTCCTGCCGTCCAACCTCGATTTGGCAGCGATTTGGGCAAAAGTTGTGTCTGAATTTTCCGTTGTGTGGGGAGAAATCGACACAAAGCTGTTTATGTATGAAAAATTGGCAAAAGCCACACATAAACGGCTTTATATAGAAAATCCCAGACACAAAACCAATCACAACACTTCCCGTCCCTCGGCGTAGTTGAGCAAATCGCGAAATGCAAGAATGGCAGAACGGCGTCCGCGTTTTTCCCTGAGGGAATGGAGGATTTCCGCCTTGCGCAATTTTTGCAGAATGGGAAGAACGGTATGCCTGGGGATGCCGGAGCGCGCAACAAAATCACTGGATTTAAAGATGGGGCGATCAAACAAGGTGTCGAGCACTTGGATGGCATGGTGTGATCGCGTCAGTTGAGAGATTCGCAGTTTCATCTGTTCGTAGAGTTCAAGAATTTTTCGCACCCTTTGGGTGTTGGCGTGGGCCTGTTCCACGATGGCGTCGAGAAAAAAGGCAACCCAGCCGATCCAATCACCCTCCCGACTGATTGCGTGCAGACGAGTGTAGTACGTGTCACGGTGGTTTTCCAAATATTCGCTTAGATAAAACATCGGACTGGCCAATGCCCGTTTCTGGTACAAAAACAGGGGGATCAGCAGGCGTCCGATGCGACCATTGCCATCCTTGAATGGGTGAATGAGTTCAAATTGGGCATGGGCGATGGCAACCTGGACCAGCAGATCGAAATCATCCGTGGCAAGATAGGCCTCCCAGACTTGCATATGGTCGTGCAGTTGCAGTGGCGCAGGGGGGACGAAGGTTGCCTGTTGGATCGTGCATCCTGCGGGGCCGATCCAGTTTTGATCGACGCGGAAACGACCTGGGGTTTTGTTGGCACCGCGCACGCTGTCCATCAGGACTGCGTGCATTTGGCAGATCAGCCCCAGGGTAAGGGGCCTGTCGGCCAAGGATTCGGTAGCCGATGTCAGTGCTTTGCGGTAATTAAGGATTTCCTGAATGTCCAGGGCTTTTTCATCGCCAAAGTTGATTCCTGCCTCGTATTCCAGCACTTCATCGACGGTGGCCTCTGTCCCTTCGATTCTCGATGAAAGAACGGCCTCGCGGTTGGTCAAGGGCGATAACATCACCGAAGGGTTGATAACGCTTTGCAGCAGGCCATCGTAACGGGCCAGTGCCGCGTTGGCAGGGCCGATTTTGCGAATGATACGCGCGAAATCCAGGTTGGTTGGCGGTAGAGGTTGCGGAACGTAGGGTGTCATTCCTTTTCCTCCCGGTTCACTAAGAACACATCCCAACCGTTATGATGGAACTACCGGTTCATGGGAATTATGCGATCTGGAGGTAGAAAAAAATTGATTTCTGGCAATGCTACGGGTATCTACCTTGACGTGCAAGGGGTGGACATGCTTCCTTGCACAACGGTGGGAGCGAAGTATCCTTCAAATTGGGTGACAATTCGCTTATCCTGCCGGATCAGTCGGGAAGGGTGCCGGTAGGGTTTCGTTCCGGCCATGGCTTTGACACTATCTTTGGAGCAAGCAGGAGTCCCATGAATATTCATGAATATCAGGCAAAAGAAATCCTGGCCAAATTTGGCGTAACGGTGCCCCGTGGGCGGGTTGCCTTCACACCGGATGAAGCCGAAAAGGCGGCTACAGAACTGGGCAGCAAGGTTTTTGTCGTCAAGTCGCAAATCCATGCCGGCGGTCGCGGCAAGGGCGGCGGCGTCAAAGTGGTCAAGAGCGTCCAGGAAGTGCGTGCCGAAGCACAACGCATGCTGGGTATGACGCTGGTCACCAAACAAACCGGCCCCAAGGGCAAAGAAGTCAAAAGAATCTACGTGGAAGAGGGATGCAACATTGCCCGTGAACTCTACCTCGGCATGGTCATCGACCGCGCCACCAGCCGCGTCACCATGATGGCCTCCACCGAAGGGGGGATGGAAATCGAGGAAGTCGCCGCCCGTACCCCGGAAAAAATTCTCAAAGAAGCGGTCGATCCCGCCGTGGGTCTCCAGGGTTACCAAGCCCGGAAGCTTTGCTTTGGTCTGGGTCTGGATGGCAAACAGGTCAACAAAGCCGTCAGCTTCATGACCGCCCTCTATAAAGCCTTCGTCGCCACCGATGCCTCGCTGGCCGAAATCAATCCCCTCGTGGTGACCGGCGACGGCGACATCATCGCGTTGGACGCCAAAATGAATTTTGACGGCAATGCCCTCTTCCGCCACAAAGATATCCTGGCACTGCGCGATCTTAACGAGGAAGATCCCAAAGAAATCGAAGCCTCCAAGTTTGACCTCAACTACATCGCCCTCGAAGGCAATATCGGTTGCATGGTCAACGGTGCCGGTCTGGCCATGGCCAGCATGGACCTTATCAAACTCAAAGGGGGTGCCCCAGCCAATTTCCTTGATGTCGGCGGCGGTGCCACGACCGAAAACGTCACCAACGCCTTCAAGCTGATCCTCTCCGATCCCCAGGTCAAATGTATCATGGTCAATATTTTCGGTGGCATCATGCGTTGCGATGTCATCGCCCAGGGCATCGTCATCGCCGCCAAACAACTGAATATTCATGTCCCCGTAGTCGTGCGCCTGGAAGGCACCAACGTTGAACTCGGCAAGAAAATTTTGTCCGAATCAGGGTTGGCCATCATCACCGCTTCCAACTTTGACGACGCCGCCACCAAAGCCGTCGCCGCCCTGGCCGCCTGAAAGGAGATCGGAAAATGAGCATTTTTGTTGATAAGAATACTAAAGTAATCTGTCAGGGATTCACCGGCTCGCAGGGGACGTTCCATTCGGAGCAGTCCATCGCCTACGGTACCCAGTTTGTCGGTGGTGTTTCTCCCGGAAAGGGTGGGACCACCCACATCGGCCGTCCGGTCTTCAACACCGTGGCCCAGGCGGTTGCTGCCACCGGAGCCGATGCGTCGGTCATTTTTGTCCCACCGCCGTTCGCCGCCGATGCCATCATGGAAGCGGTTGATTCCGGAATTCGCATCGTCGTTTGCATCACCGAAGGGATTCCGGTCATGGACATGGTTGCGGTCAAACGCTTCATGTCCGGCAAAAGTTCAAGACTCATCGGGCCGAACTGTCCCGGTATCATCACCCCCGGCGAATGCAAAATTGGCATCATGCCCGGCCATATTCACCGGCAGGGAAGCATCGGCGTGGTTTCTCGCTCCGGCACCTTGACTTACGAGGCGGTGGCGCAGACTTCGGCGGTGGGATTGGGGCAGAGCACCTGCGTCGGTTTGGGTGGCGACCCCATCAACGGAACCGATTTTATCGACTGCCTCTCCATGTTCCAGAAAGATCCCCAGACCGAAGCGGTGATCATGATCGGTGAAATTGGTGGGACTGCCGAAGAACAGGCGGCCGATTGGATCAAGAAAAACATGACCAAGCCGGTGACCGCTTTCATCGCCGGCGCGACAGCCCCCAAAGGTAAAAGAATGGGGCATGCCGGGGCGATCATTTCCGGTGGCAAAGGGACGGCGGATGAAAAGTTTGCCGCACTCAGTGCCGCTGGCGTCCATATTGCGCGTTCGCCCGCCGAAATGGGTACGGTAGTCAAAAAATCGTTGAAAAAATAGCTCTGGTCCCTCTGATGGTTTGGTGTGGACAAGGATGGAGGAAAATTCGATGGGAAAGAAGGATCTGGTCATAAGGGTCGCCGGGGAAGGAGGTGAGGGGGTCATCTCCACCGGAGACTTTATTGCCGCAGCCTGTGCCCGCGCAGGCCAGGAGATCTATACCTTTAAAACTTTCCCTGCCGAGATCAAGGGGGGGTACGCCATGTATCAGGTGCGTACCTCCCTGGAGCCCATTTTCAATCAGGGTGACACCTTCGATGTCCTCTGCGCCTTCAACGGGGAGGCCTATGAAGTCAATCGCCCTTTTTTGCGACCGGGGACCGCTTTTGTTTACGACTACCCGGACGGGGATTTTGAACCTGAAATTCCCCCTGGAGTTTTTGCCTACCCCATCCCCATGTCAAAAACAGCCAAGGAGTTAAAATCTTACCGCTCCAAAAATATGGTGGCCCTGGGGGCATTGTCGATTTTATTTAACATTTGTGAAAAAACGCTGGTCGAAGTCATTGTTGACAAGTTTAAATCCAAAGGTCCGGAAAATCTTAATTTTAACCTGGAAGCCTTCCACAAGGGTAGAAGTTTGGTCGAGTCGGTGGTCAAAGAAGATCCCTGGCGCGTCGATGATCCTGTGGATCCCAAAGATGTATTGATCATTTCGGGTAACGAGGCGGTGGGCCTGGGGGCCATTCTTGGCCATCTCAGATTTTTCTCTGCCTACCCCATCACTCCAGCCACCGAGATTGCCAAATTTGTCGCCACCCACATCCCCAAAGTGATGGGGGTACTGATTCAGGCGGAGGATGAAATTGCCTCGCTTTCTCAGGTGCTTGGGGCCTCCTATGCGGGGAAAAGATCCATGACGGCCACCTCCGGGCCGGGTTTGGCCTTGATGGGGGAAATGCTGGGGATGGCTTCGATGAGCGAAACTCCCGTTTTGGTCGTCAATGTCCAACGGGGTGGACCGGCCACGGGGATGCCGACCAAGCATGAACAATCGGATTTATTTTTGGCCATCCATGGCAGCCATGGCGATGCGTCGCGTATCGTCCTGGCGGTAGAGGATGTCAACGATTGCATTCACATGACGGCGGAGGCCCTCAATCTGGCGGAGCATTTTCAATGTCCTGTCATTTTGCTCTCGGACGGATCACTAGCCTTTTCCACCCAGACCGTCCCGGCTCCCAAGGTCGATGCGATTAAAATCGTTGATCGCAAAAGGTGGAACGGCGAGGGAGAATACAAACGCTATATCCTGACCGACGATGGCATTTCTCCCATGGCCGATCCGGGTACCCCAGGGGGAATGCACGTTGCTACGGGTCTGGAACACGGACCGACGGGTGCGCCAAATTATGCCTCCGCCAACCATGAAGCCATGCACCGCAAACGGTTTGGCAAGTTGGATGCGGTGGTCAATCTAATCAAACCGACTCAGGTGGATGGCGAGGGTCATGCCGATGTAGGGATCATTGCCTGGGGCAGCACCATCGGTGTGGTACGGGAGGCGGTGACACGGTTGCGTGCGGAAGGGGTGAAGGTGAAGGGATTCTATCCCAAGTTAATGTGGCCCATGCCGGTAGCCCAGTACGAGGAGTTTGCCAGGGGGTGCAACAAAATTTTGGTCCCCGAGGTCAATTTTCAGGGGCAGTTGTCCCATTTTATTCGCGCCGAGACATCCCTTGCGCCCATTTCCATGACTATTTGCGGCGGCATTCCGTTTATACCGATACAGATCATGAACAAGGTCAGGGAGACTCTTTAGAGATGTCTATTGGTTCGGTCAAACGTGTGGATCTGAAACCCAAGGATTACAAATCCGAGGTGCCGGTGGTCTGGTGTCCGGGTTGTGGTCACCATGGAATACTCAGTGCGGTATACCGTGCCTTGTCGGATGCGGGTGTGGATCCCAGCCGGTTGATATGTATATCGGGGATTGGCTGTTCTTCCAGAACCCCTTATTTTGTCAACTCTTACAAAATGCACACCCTGCATGGGCGGGCGGGTGCGGTGGCCACCGGGGCGCAACTGGCGCGGCCGGACATGGCGGTCCTGGTGTTGGGTGGAGATGGCGATGGGTTTTCCATCGGCGGCGGACATATGCCGCACATGGCGCGTAAAAATGTCGATATAACTTACGTATTGTTCGATAACGGCATCTATGGTTTGACCAAGGGGCAATATTCACCGACCTCGCGTCCCGAAATGAAGGCTTATACCACCCCCTATGGTGGTCCTGAAGAGCCGATGAATCCCCTTTTGTACATGCTGACCTATGGTGCAACTTATGTGGCCCAGGCATTTGCCGGCAAGCCGGGTATTTGTGCCGATCTCATCCGGGGTGGGTTGGAGCACAGGGGGTTTTCCTACATCAATATTTATTCCCAGTGCCCCACTTTCAACCAGATCGACACCATTGAATTTTACCGGGATCTGGTAGAAACGGTACCCAAGGATCACGATGTGACCGATCTGGGAGAGGCCATAACCCTGTCCCGGCAAAGCAGTGCTGGCAGGGCACCCATGGGATTGCTCTACAAGGTGAATCGGCCAACGCTGGATCAGCGTATGCACGCGATTGTGGAGGGGGTGGGGGGTAGTCCCGACTATGACCTGAACCGGATTATTGACTTGCATCGACCATAAGAATAATCTTGGCGCATCGAAAAAACAAAGTTTGGAAAAAAAAGTTGTGGGAGTTGGGGTGTGTTGACATTCAATAAAATTATTAAAAGAAAAAAGGGGTCTGGGGGATTGCCCCCAGGGTTTTGCTTTTGAATTTGTTTTTGACTTTAAATAAAGAATCTAAAGCATAAAATGTTTTCGTCTAAATTCAAAAGCAAAGTCAAAGGCGAAGAGTGAAGCTTTTTATTTAAATTCAAAAACAAAGTCAAAACCCTGGGGGCAATCCCCCAGACCCCTTTTTTCTTTCAATAATTTTATTCACGAGCACCCAAGGTTTTGATTTTTGCCCGAAGGGCATAGGCTCGGGACACCGATGTGTTGGCGGATGCGTTCGATGGAGAATGATGGTGATTCCACAATACCCCGACGTTGCGTTGCGACCCAAGCAGAAAGTTTTGCTTTTCAGGGCATTGCGTCGTTCCATGGCGGAAGTTGAGCGCATCATGGAAAGGTTTGTGGCGCAGGAATTGGTCCACCTGGACGATGCCGAGTGTGATCGTTTCTTGGAATTGCTTAATCAATCCGATGCCGACCTTATGGATTGGTTCGCCGGGATCAAAGTTCCTCCTGAGGGGGTTAATCTGGATGATCTTGAACGTTTGAGTCGGTTCAAGCGGGAGCCAAAGGGGCCGAAAGAGTTGAATCGGTAAAATAATTGGCCGGGATGCGGTTTCAACTATGGCAGAGTGTCGGGTTTTCGCTATACTCTCCACGCATCGTCATCGGTGGCTTATGTCGCCTGTCCGTCTGTTTCTGAGCGCAGTTTAAAGAGGAGAGAAAGTCAATGAATCTTATTTTTATGGGCCCCCCGGGTGCGGGCAAGGGAACTCAGGCCAGGCAAATCGCTGAGAAATATAATATTCCCCAGTTATCTACCGGAGATATGTTGCGAGCTGCCGTCAAGGCGGGCACGGAGGTTGGCCGCAAGGCCAAGGCTGCCATGGACAGTGGTGGCTTGGTCACCGACGATATTGTGGTGGGCATTATCGCCGACAGAATTGCTGAGCCGGATTGCAAGAAAGGTTTCATCCTGGATGGTTTTCCCAGGACCGTGGCCCAGGCCCAGGCCTTGGATACGATGCTCAAAGCGCGTTCACTGAAGATCGATCATGTCATCGACATCACCTGTGATACCGAGGCCCTGGTGTCGCGCATCACCGGCCGCAGCACCTGCGCCGGTTGTGGCGAGGGATATCATAATGAGCATAAAAAACCTGCGAAACCGGGCGTTTGTGACAAGTGTGGCGGAAAGTTGACCACCCGTGCCGACGATAACGAAGAAACCGTTCGCAATCGTTTGTCCGTGTACGATCAACAGACGGCCCCTGTCATCGAGCATTACCGCCATAAGGGGGCTTTCAAGACGGTCGATGGCATGGAGGACATGGGCTTGGTTTTTAAAAATCTTTGCGCCATCATCGGTTGACGA